>Ga0209172_10000806_pt1 | contig 78996 bp, 73 predicted proteins | sample LarsenN4metaG_FD_184113 | JGI IMG/M metagenome (GOLD analysis project Ga0209172, IMG submission 184113) | Hot spring sediment bacterial and archeal communities from British Columbia, Canada, to study Microbial Dark Matter (Phase II) - Larsen... ... | reverse complement strand
TCTCGAGCTCGCGGTCGTCCGCGCGCTGTCGGGAAGCGAGGCGTAAGGAACCCGATGGCGCTGCTCCTCGACGAGATCCGGCTCACGCGCGACGCGATCCACTACGGGTTCGCCGTCGGCAAGGTGCGCGTGCTGTCGACGCGGCTGCTCGACGCTTCGGCGGGCGAGCGTCTCATCGACGCGCCGTCCTTCGCCGAGCAGAAGCGGCTGCTCTCGGACACGCCGTACGGCCGCTTCCTCGAGTCGGCGAGCACGCCCGAGGAGGTCGAGGCGGCGCTCGACGCCGCGCTCGACAGCGCCTACCGCTTCCTCGACGAGGCTGCGCTTCCCGCGGCCGTCACCCGCTTCTTCCGCGTGCGTGCGGACTTCCGCAACCTGAAGGGCGCGCTCAAGGCCGCAGCGCTCGGCGCTCCGCTCGACGGGCTGCTCGCCGAGCACGGCACCATCGACACCGCGGCGTTCTCCGGCGAGCTCACGGAGCTGCCCGAGCCGCTCGGCGCGTTGGCTGCCGAGCTGCAGTCGGCTGAGGGCCTCGACCCGGCAGCCATCGACACCGCCGTTGACGCGGCGCTGTTCGCCGAGCTCAAGCGGCTGGCCCGCGAGGCGAAGAGCGCCTACCTCGGGCAGATCGCCTCGCTGATGGTGGACCTGGCCAACGTGAAGACGATGGTGCGCTCGCGGCTGGCCGGCCTCGACGCCGAGCAGACCGCCGCACTGCTGCTCGACGGCGGCAGCGTGGAGCGGGTGCGCCTCACGACCCTGCTTGAGCTCGCGCCCGCCGACCTGGCCGGGGCACTCGAGCGCATCGAGGCGCTCAAGGGCATCGACGCCGAGGGGCTGCTGTCCGCCGACACGCTCGACCCGGTTACCGATGCGGTGCTGCTGCGCCTGCTCGCGCGCGGGCGCCGTGGTCCGGAAGGCCCCGAGCCGGTCATCGCGTACGTGTTCGCACGCGAGAACGAGGTGGCCACGCTGCGCGTGCTGCTGCTGGGCCGTCTCGCAGGGATCGACAACGACACGCTCCGCGCGCGCTTGCGCACGGGGCTTCGGTAGGAGGGCACGTGGCTCGGATCGCGATCGTCGGGGATGCGGTGAGCGTGGCGGGGTTCCGCCCGCTCGGCTACGCCGTCACGGCCGTCGAGCGCCCCGAGGATGCGCGCGCCCACTGGAGTGAGCTGGCGTCGGGGACCTACGCGGTCGTGTTCGTGACCGAGCCGGTCTACGACGCGATCGCCGACCTGGTCGCCGAGGTCGCCGACCGGCCCGTGCCGGCCGTGACCGTCATCCCCGGCGTGGGGAGCAAGGGCGGGGTCGGCGGAGCGAAGCTTGAGCGCGCCATCGAGCGCGCGCTGGGCACGAAGATGCCCGTGAAAGACGAGGACGAGTAGCCCGCAAAACGCGGGTCGACCGTTTCCACGAGACGAAGGAACGTAGAGGCATGGAGCAGGGCAGGATCATCAAGGTCGCCGGTCCGCTGGTCGTCGCCGATGGGTTGGGCGAGGCCAAGATGTTCGACCTCGTGAAGGTCGGCACCGAGGGCCTCATGGGCGAGATCATCGAGATGCGCGGCATGACCGCGTCGATCCAGGTCTACGAGGAGACCGAGGGCATCGGCCCCGGCGACCCCGTGGTCCCGACCGGCGCACCGCTCTCCGTCGAGCTCGGGCCGGGTATGCTCGGCGCGGTCTACGACGGCGTGCAGCGTCCGCTCGACGCGCTCGAGGCTCAGGCCGGCGCGTTCCTGGCGCGCGGCATCGACGCCCCGGGTCTCGACCGCGAGAAGCGCTGGGAGTTCGTCGCCACCGCCGCCGCGGGTGACACGGTCGTGACCGGCGACATCATCGGCACCGTCGCCGAGAACGAGGTCATCGAGCACCGCGTGATGGTCCCGCCGGGCATGAGCGGCACGCTCGAGTCGATCGCTCCCGGCAGCCGCACGGTGACCGATGTCGTCGCCACCGTGCGCGACGAGGCCGGCGCCACCCACGAGATCACCATGCTGCAGAAGTGGCCGGTGCGTATCCCGCGGCCGTACGCCAAGAAGGTCTCGGCGACCGAGCCGCTCGTCTCCGGCACCCGCGTCATCGACACGTTCTTCCCGCTGGTCAAGGGCGGCGCAGGCTGCATCCCGGGGCCGTTCGGCGCCGGCAAGACCGTCACCCAGCATCAGGTCGCCAAGTGGGCCAACGCCGACATCGTCATCTTCATCGGCTGCGGCGAGCGCGGCAACGAGATGACCGACGTGCTCATGGAGTTCCCCGAGCTCATGGACCCGTACTCGGGCCACCCGCTCATGAAGCGCACGGTGCTCGTCGCCAACACCTCCAACATGCCGGTCGCCGCGCGCGAGGCGTCCGTCTACACCGGCATCACCATGGCCGAGTACTTCCGCGACATGGGCTACGAGGTCGTCTTGCAGGCCGACTCCACGAGCCGCTGGGCCGAGGCGATGCGCGAGATCTCGGGCCGCCTCGAAGAGATGCCGGGTGAGGAAGGATACCCTGCGTACCTCGGCACCCGGCTTGCGGCGTTCTACGAGCGCGCCGGCAAGGTCGAGTGTCTGGGCGGCTCGGCCGCCGCGTCGGCGGACACCTCCTCTGGGAAGACACGGCCGTCGTCGGCGTCCGCCGACGCGCCGGCCGAGCCTCGGCACGGGTCGGTTTCGGTCATCGGGTCGGTGTCGCCCCCGGGTGGCGACCTCTCCGAGCCGGTCGTGCAGAACACGCTGCGCGTCGTGAAGGTGTTCTGGGCGCTGCAGGACACGCTGGCGTTCCAGCGGCACTTCCCGGCCATCGACTGGCTGACCAGCTACTCGCTGTTCCTCGACAAGGTCACGCCGTACTGGAACGAGCAGGTCAGCCCCGAGTACCGCGCCCGCCGCGACCGTGCGATGTCGATCCTGCAGCGCGAGAGCGAGCTGGCCGAGATCGTGCGTCTCGTCGGCCTCGAGGCCCTCTCGCCCGAGGAGCAGATCCTCATGGAGACCGCCAAGTCGCTGCGTGAGGACTTCTTGCAGCAGAACGCGTTCCGCGACGACGACCAGTTCTCCTCGCTCAAGGAGCAAGACGCGCTGCTCGAGGTTATCTTGCACTTCCACGAGCGCGCGCTCGAGCTGGCCGCGGCCGGCGGATCGCTCAAGGCCATCTTCGCGGCGCCGGTGCGCGAGCGCATCGCCCGCGCCAAGTACCTGTCGATCGACGAGATCGCCGAGTACGCCCGCATCATCGACGAGATCGACACCCAGCTCGTCTCGGACGCGCCCGCACCGGCCGCCGAGACCATGGAGGTGAGCGCGTAGCATGGCTCGCGAGTACCAGACCACACGCGACATCGTCGGCCCGCTGCTGCTCGTCGAGCAGGTCGAAGGCGTGACCTACGGCGAGCTCGTCGAGCTCGAGTTCCCCGACGGCACCCGCTCGCTGGGCAACGTCCTCGAGGTCAACGGCGACATCGCGCTCGTCCAGGCCTTCCAGGGCACCCGCGGCTCCAACCCCAGCCAGACCACCGTGCGCTTCTTGGGCCGCGGCCTGGAGCTCGGTGTGTCCAAGGACATGCTCGGCCGGGTCTTCGACGGCCTGGGCCGCCCGCGTGACGGCGGACCCGAGATCATCGCCGAGAAGCGCGTGCCGATCTACGGCCAGCCGATCAACCCGGTGTCGCGCGACTTCCCCGACGACTTCATCCAGACCGGCATCAGCTCCATCGACGGCCTGAACCCGCTCGTGCGCGGCCAGAAGCTGCCGATCTTCTCGGGATCGGGCCTGCCGCACAACGAGCTCGCCGCCCAGATCGCGCGCCAGGCCGCAGTGCTGCAGCGCTCGGACGACCCGACCAAGGTCGGCGCGCCGCTCGAGGGCGACTTCGCGGTCGTGTTCGCGGCGATGGGCATCACGTTCGAGGACGCCGACTTCTTCATGGAGGAGTTCCGCTCCACGGCGGCCATCGAGCGCGCGGTGCTGTTCCTCAACCTCGCCGACGACCCCGCGGTCGAGCGCATCGCCACGCCGCGCATGGCGCTCACCGCCGCCGAGTACCTCGCCTTCGAGTGCGACATGCACGTGCTCGTCATCTACACCGACATGACCTACTACTGCGAGGCGCTGCGCGAGGTCTCGGCCGCGCGCAAGGAGGTCCCGGGCCGCCGTGGCTTCCCCGGCTACCTCTACACCGACCTCGCGACGATGTACGAGCGCGCCGGTCGCGTGAAGGGCAAGAAGGGCTCGATCACCCAGGTGCCGATCCTGTCGATGCCCGACGACGACAAGACCCACCCGATCCCCGACCTCACCGGCTACATCACCGAGGGCCAGATCATCCTCGACCGCAACCTGCACCGCTCCGGCGTCTTCCCGCCGGTCGCCGTGCTGCCGAGTCTCTCGCGCCTCAAGCAGAAGGGCATCGGGGCCGGCAAGACGCGCGAGGATCACGCCGACCTGTCCAACCAGCTGTTCGGCGCCTACGCCCGCGGCATCCAGGCCAAGGAGCTCGCCGTCATCCTCGGCGAGGCAGCGCTGTCCGACACGGACCAGGCGTTCGTGAAGTTCGCCGACAGCTTCGAGCGCCTCTTCATCCAGCAGGGCAAGGCCGAGGACCGCAGCGTCGAGGACACGCTCACGCTGGGCTGGGAGCTCATGGCCCTGCTGCCGCGTAACGAGCTCAAGCGCATCAAGGACGAGTACGTCGAGCGCTACCTGCCGGCCGAGGTGGAGGAGTACCACCCGGGCGAAGAGGACGCGAACATGACCCCGGGCATGCCCGCCGGACGCGGCCCCGACGCCGCGGCGGGTGTCGCCGGAGTGCAGGTCTAGCCGGTGTGGCTGCTTCTGCTCATAGTCGGCATGTTGGTGGCGGCCATCGCGGTGCAGGTGGTCTATGCGCGCACGTACTGGGCGCAGGCCAACGGCTGGGCCAAGGGTCTGTGGATCGTGAACATCGCCCTGCTCGGCGCGCTGACGCTCGGCCTGATCGCGTACGCGGTCCTGAAAGCGATGGGGTGGTGACGTGGCAACCATCCGCGTAAGCCCCAACCGTATGGAGCTGCTCAAGCTCAGGCGTCGCGCCGACACCGCGAAGCGCGGCCACAAGCTGCTCAAGGACAAGCTCGACGAGCTGCTGCGCGAGTTCATGGCGCGCATCACAGAGAACCGCCGCCTGCGCGGCGAGGTCGAGCGCGAGCTCATCGCCTCCTACGGCCTGCTCGCCGTCTCGCGTGCCGAGGCCGGAGCGCCCGTCATCGCCCAGGCGCTGCTGGCCGGTGCTCCCGAGGAGCTCGTGACGGCCGACAGCAAGAACGTGATGAGCGTGCACGTGCCGGTGCTCACCTTGGGGCAGATCCCGACGCCGTCGGGCTACAGCTATGCCACGACCCCGGCGCTGCTCGACGGCGCGCTCGCGTCGCTGTCGGCGGTGGCCCCCAAGATGATCGAGCTCGCCGAGCGTGAGAAGGCCATCGAGCTGCTCGCCGCCGAGATCGAGACCACGCGCCGCCGCGTCAACGCGCTCGAGTACGTGCTCATGCCGCAGCTCAACGACGCCATCCGCGACATCCGCATGAAGCTCGACGAGTCCGAGCGCAGCGAGCGCACCCGCCTGATGAAGGTGAAGGACATGCTCGAGGGTCAGGGATAAGATACTCCACAGGTAGCATTATTTCGGGTATTGTATCTCTCGAGTCTCGTACGTGCCGTTTCCCAGCATCAGGAGGTCCATCGTGACGATCCGTCGTATCCTCGCGGCATCCGCCGCTGCCGTGCTCGCCGTCGGCCTGCTCACCGGTTGCGGCGCCGAGAAGGCCCCGCAGCTCACCGCCGAGCAGCTCCAGGCCGGCATCATCGGCGGCGAGGAGCACCCGGTCAACCAGGAGCAGGCCCAGGCCGCCGGCTGCAACTGCCACCTGCAGGCTCAGTAGGCCGTCCGGGCGCCCGAGCGGCCCACCGGTGCCGCCCGCGCGCTCTTGCGGCCGCTCGCCGCGCGGGGGCTAAAGCGCTCGCGGCGCGCTGCCGATATTCCAAGCGTCAGGAACCAACGAGCCTCCTGACCACTTGGAAGTGGTTCGTCGTGAGCGGCGCCCCTCCGCGATCGGCACATAAGGACCAGTTCCGAACCGGGCCCCGGCGATATCGTCGGGGCTCGCTTCATGCAGCGGTATCATGGGGGAGTCGAATACGGGGCGTTGGGGGAGGGGATTCGTGTTCGCTGAGTCGTCAGGCGCGCCGAGCGCGTACGGCGTGCCTTCGCAGACCTCGGCGTTCGACCTGATGGTCATCGGCGCGTCGTTCGGCGGACCCAAGGCCGTCGAGCAGTTGCTCGCCGCGCTGCCCGCGCGCACGCGCATGCCGGTGGTCGTGTGCCAGCACATGGCGCCCGGGTTCATCACGATGTGGGCGGAGCGGCTCGACGCGAAGAGCCGGGTGGGCGTCGTCGAGGCCACCAACCGCGTCCGCCTCGAGCCGGGTCACGCCTACATCGCCCCCATCGGCCAGCACCTGCGCTTCATGCGCTCCGGCGAGCGCCTGCTCGCCCGCCTCGACGACGACTTCGCCGACTCGCTGCACGTGCCCTCGATCGACATCATGATGAGCTCGGCCGCACAACAGCTGGGCAGCCGTGTGCTCGCGGTCCTGCTGACGGGACTGGGCAGCGACGGCGCGAGCGGCATGCTCGCGGTGCGCAGCGCCGGCGGTCACACCATCGCCGAGTCCGCCGAGACGGCCGCCTCGCACTCGATGCCCGGCTCGGCCGCCAAGCTGGGCGCGGTCGTCGAGGAGATGCCGCTCGACCGCATCATCGCGCGTGTGAGCGAGCTGGCGAGCCGGGGCTGAGCCGCCGGCTCCCGGCGCACCCACCCGCGCGCCGCGGCGCACGGCAGCGTCCCGCTAGCTCGTCTGCCCCGTGAAGTTGAAGTGGGCGAGCAGCAGTGCGGGCACGAGCGACGCGCTCTCCTCGGTGCCGACGAACTTGCGCTCGGCCGTCACCCCGTCGCAGTCGTGGAGCGCCTCGACGATGGGCTGGGTGAAGCGCAGGTTCTTGAGCGGGCGCGTGAGTTTCCCGTTCTCGATGAGGAAGGTGCCGTCGCGCGTCATGCCCGTGAGCGTCACGCGCACCGGGTCCTCCACGTTGACGTAGTGGAAGCGGGTCACGTACACGCCCCGGTCGATGCTGCCGATCAGCTCGTCGAGGGTGTTCTCGCCCTCGATCATCTCGAGGTTCATCGGCATGGGGCCGTAGGGGTTGGGCGCCGGCAGCGCGTGGCCGGTGTTCTGGTAGCCGGCCTTGTCGGCCCAGTACGAGTCGGTGACCGGCTGGAACGCGATGCCCTCGGTCACGAGCGGCACCTGCCGCTTGGGCGCGCCCTCGAAGTCGAACGTCGCCCCGATGGCGGTGTCGGAGTACGCGTCGTCGATGATCGTGACAAGCGGGCTGAACACCTGCGTGCCCACCCGGCCGCTCATGAACGACCGCTTCTCCTCGAACGCCTTGGCCGAGAAACCCGTGTAGGCCAGGAAGTCCATGATGTCGGCGACCGCGTCGGGGCCGAGCACCACGGGGTAGACGCCGGGCTCCAGGTCGGTGGGGTCCGCGGAGCGCACTGCGAGATCGGCGGCCTCGGTACCGAGGGCCGCGGCGTCGAGCTCGGAGGCGTCGCGCGACAGGAAGCTCGCCCAGCCCGAGCCGGTCTCACCCATCGACAGCACGGTGGCCTGCGCGCCGGTCAGCGCCGCCATCTGCTGCACCCCGCGGCTGTTGGCCACAGCGATGACCTGCTCGGAGACGCGGATCTTGCCCGCGCACGTGAGGCCGCGAGAGGCCGACTCGGCGACGATGGCGCCGACCGCCTGGGCACGCGCGGTCTCGTCGAAGGCGCGGGTGGCCTCGACGGCGCGCATGGAGTCGCGGGCCGGCTCGTAGTCGGGCAGGCCGGGAAAGGACGGGTCGGCCGGGGCGATGCGGGCCGACTCGACGGCCGAGGCGCAGCACGCAGCGACCGACTCGTCATCGAGCCGGTTGGTGCTCGCCACGCCCACCTGCTGGCCGATGACGGCGCGCACCGACAGCAGCACGTCGTCTTCGGCGACGTTTTGATTGATGCGGTTGTTGGCGAAGCGGGTGAGCGCGCTTTGCTCGGCGATGACGAGGGCCTCGGCCTCATCGGCGTGCGTGAGCGAGACGGCGCGCTGTGCGAGCTCGAGGGCGGCTTGGGGCGTGATCATCGGCCGACTCCCACCTGTACGCCACGGAAGCGCGCGGGCGCGGCGCCGTGGGCGACGTGGGCGACCTGCATGGGCTCGCCCTTGCCGCAGTTGTTCAGTCCCCACACGTCCCAGTGCGCCTTCGAGCACACCGCGTCGCAGCTCGCCCAGAACTTCGGCGTGATGCCGGTGTAGTTGGGGGTGCGCACCATCTTCGCTAGCTCGCCGTTCTCGATGGTCCAACCGATCTCGCAGGCGAACTGGAAGTTGAGACGCTTGTCGTCGATGGACCACGAGTTGTTGGTCTCGATATAGAGGCCCTCGCCGGTGTCGGCGACCAGGTCGTCGAAGTCCCAGGTGCCGGGCTCGAGCGAGACGGTCGTCATGCGCACGAGCGGGATGCGGTTGTAGCCGTCGGCGCGGGCGCAGCCGTTGCTCGCGCGACCCAGCGCCGGTGCGGTGTCGCGCGAGGACAGCAGGCCCGTGAGCACGCCGCGATCCACGATCACGTCGCGGGCGGCCGGCACGCCGTCGTCGTCGAACCCGAAGCTGCCGAGCGACCCGGGCACCGTCGCGTCAGCCGTCACGGTGACGTGCTCCGAGCCGTACGTGAGCGACCCGACGTCTTCGAGGCGCACCCACGAGGTGCCGGCGAACGCGGCCTCCTCGCCGAGCACCCGGTCGAGCTCGGTGGGGTGCCCGATCGACTCGTGGACCTGCAGCGACATCTGCGACCCGTCGATGATGAGGTCGACGACGCCGGGATCGACGAGCGGGGCGGTGAGGAGCTGCGCGGCCTGCTCGGCGACGCGCGGCGCATGGCCGAGAAGGTCGAGCGACTCGACGTACTCCCAGCCGGCCTGCTTCCAGCCGCCTCCGTGGCTGTTGGGGTAGGAGCGGGTGACGACCTCGTCGCTGTCGATGGCGTAGGCGACGATGCCGGCGCCGGTCTCGGTGAAGGACTGCTCCGTGAAGGCGCCCTCGCTCGACCCGAACCACTTGCGCTCGCGGTAGCAGCCGAAGTGCGCCTCGGTGATGCTGACCTCGGGCTGCTCGCGCATGGCGGCGTCGGCGGCTTCGAGGAGTGCCAGCTTGGTCTCGAGCGGTACGGCGAACGGGTCGATCTCGCACGGGCCGGCCCAGGTGCCCGTGGCGGGCTCGAGCGGCGCCAGCACGACCGGAGCGCCGGCCACGAGCGCAGAAGCCTTGGCGATGGCGGCGGCGCGGCGGGCCGTCTCGACGGCCGAGGCGTCGGTCACCTCACGGGTCGATGCGAAGCCCCAAGCCCCGTCGGCCAGCACGCGCACGCCGATGCCGACGCTGTCGGTGCGCTCGACGACCTCGACGCGCCCGGTCGAGTAGCGCAGCTCCTCGCGCGAGGAGTCGACCACGCGCGCGTCGGCGTAGGTCGCGCCGGCGGCCAGGGCCGCCTCGAGCGCGGCGGTGATGAGATCTCTCACGTGCGTCCTTTCCACCCTCGGTCGCCCGGCGACGAAATGGCCGCGCGTACCCCTACAAAGCTCGAGGGCCCCGCATCGTGGGACCCTCGCGAGTGTGCATGGTGGTTCCTACCCGAACCTCACCGCGGCCTTACCGTCCGGAGAGCGCCTCCGTGGTGGTGCTCACGGCGTTTTGCGGCGAACCGAGTCGCGGCACCCAGGCGTAGCGGCGGGCACCCGCGTAGTCGCCGCGGTCGGCGAGCTTGGAGATCTTGACGAAGTCGCCGGTGCGCGGCGCGTGGATGTAGTAGCCGCCGCCCATGTACATACCGACGTGGTGGACCGGCGAGCCGAAGAACACCGCGTCACCGGGCTCGAGCGCGGCCGGCGCGATCTTCTCGCCGACGGTGAACTGCTGGCGCGACACGCGCGGCAGCTCGACGCCGTGCTGGCGGAAGACGTAGAGCATCAGGCCGGAGCAGTCGAAGCCCGACGGGGTGGTGCCGCCCCACAGGTACGGTACGCCGTGGTAGGCAAGCGCGGTCTCGACCGGCGAGCCGGCGGTGACCTCGATACCCTTGGCCGAGGCACCCGAGAGAACCTGCGCGAGCAGCGCGGCCTCCTCGGCGCTTCGGCGGGTGGACTCCTGGTCGAGCAGCTTGAGCAGGTCGGCCTGGGCGCCCGCCATCATCTGCTGGCGCTCCTGGATGCGCAGCATGATCTCGATCTGGCGGGCCTTGAGCTCGAACTCGAGCGACTCGGCGGTGGCCTTGGCGTCCTTGAGCTGCGTGACCTGCGACTCGACGAGGTCCTTCTGGCCCTTGAGCGAGGCGGCGATGTCGGCGTCGCGGATGCCGATGGTGTTGAGGAACTTCACGCGGGCGACGAAGTCGCTCACGGACTTGGAGTCGAGCAGCACCTCGACGGCTGCGAACGAGCCGTCCTTGTACAGCGAGGCGGCGCGCTGGTCGAGGATGCGCGCCTGCATCTCGTAGGCGTCACGGGTGCGGGTCAGATCGCCCTCCGCGACGGTGACCTGCTCCTTCATGGCGGCCAGGCGATCGACGGCCGCGTTGTACTCCTCGGTGGCGAGCTCGAGCTCGCGGTCGAGGGCGTCGAGCTGTGCGATGAAGGCGTCGAGGCGGCTCTGCTTCTCGGCGAGCTCCTTACGGAAGGCCTCGGTCTCGGGATCGACACCGACGTTGACCTCGGAGTTCGAGTCAGCCGGACGGCGCGAGGGCTCGGGGGTCGAGGTCGCCGGAGCGGCGAAGGCAACAACAGGCAGAAGCGAGGCCACCACGGCCAGCGCAACCGCCTTCTGGATCGTGCTTAGAAAACGCGTCCGGGTCACTCGTTGCCTCTCGTATCGCCGGTGGACCGACCGGCCTCCTATCGTCACCTTTACCCACGTGTGCCGACCGAGTCGAGTCCAGCTCATGATTCTACATGAAATCTGCAGGTCTTGCATGGTGCGAGCCTCGTCTGGAGGGGGATGGGCGGCACCGTCCTCATGAACGCAAAGCCCGTGCCGAGACGCGCTTTGCTGCGGCGTCCGGGATAGGTTCACCCTCCGCTCAGACGAGGGGCGGATACCGAGCCCGACTTGGGCGGGGGAGGACTACTACGAACGAACTGTGACCGACGGACAGCGCAGACCCGTGCGACGCGGGTTATGCCTAACAGAAGGGAGCCAGCGGGCCGGCGCCGGCCGTCTTTCCTCTCGGGAGGAGGGGCGATCATGAAAGCTCGTGGGTATGCGCGCGGGGGCGCGCGATGGCTTCGTGTCGTCTGCATGACGGTGCTGGTGTTCGCTTTGTGTGTGCCGGTGGCGGTCGCCGGAAAGACGCCGACCGCGTGGAGCTGGCCGGTGACCACTTCGTACTTCGATCATCTGGGGGCGCCGTTCACGCCGACCCTGCAGCCCGATCCGACCGGTGTGCGCAAGGGCCTCGTGTTCGAGCTGGAGTTCGACCGTTGTGGCTACAACCTCTACGTGACGAACGGGCCGGAGCTGTTCTACTTCGAGCAGGGCAAGGACTACGCCGTGCTCTTCGATGTGCTGGAGACACCCGAGTGCGGGCACAACGGCGAGTTCGACGTGCGCGTCGTCAGTGCGGTTCCTTCGACGGGATACGTGGCGAAGGCCCAGGGTACGGTCGGCACGGTGCCGGATGGCGTCTGGCGCACCGAGGTGGTGTACCTGCGCGACTTCGCCGGTCCGAGCGGCGACTACTACCTGCACCTGTACGACCAGTGCGGGCAGGGCTGCTGGATGATCGGTGACGTGCGGGTGACCGGAGGCGGCGGACACAAGTAGTACCGCGGGCGTGCGAGGCGCTGCTGCGGCCGCTCATGGGTTCTCTTCCCGGGCGGGTGCGGCAAGCGCCGCTTCGCGCGCGTCTGAGAGACGGTCGGCTGCCGCGGTGAGCTCGTCTGCCACGTGCAGGTAGCGCACGGCGGTCTGCAGCTGCGTCCAGCCGTGGATCGCCATCACCTCGCGCAACGTGGCGCCCGCGTGCAGGTACCACGACGCCGAGCTGTGGCGCAGGTCGTGGATGCGGATCGTCTCCGGCAGCCCGGCGTTGCGTAGCGCCGGCTTGAAGACACGCGCGCGGAAGGTGTCGAGGTCGAGCGGGCGTCCCCTAGGGCCAGGGAAGACGAGCCCGTCGGGTGACGCCGGGCAGCGTCGCTCCCACTCGCCGAGCAGCTCTGCCACGTGGCGTGGGATCGGGACCGTGCGGTCGCGCCCGGTCTTGGTGGAGCGCTGAAGCCGGTCGCGGTAGTAGGTCTTGTCGATGCGCGCGGTGCGTGTGGTCAAGTCGACGTCGGCCCACGTGAGCGCCCGCAGCTCGCCGGCGCGCACGCCCGTGTATGCGGCGAACGCGATCATGGGGCGGTGGCGTTCGGGCAGCTCGGCGATGAGCCGTTCGACCTGGGCCGGCGTCAGGATGCGGCGCTCGTCGGCCGCCGGTGCCGAGGCGTCGAACCACGGCGAGGGGTCGGGGCCGAGCGTGCCGAGCCGGTGGTGCCAACGCAGGCACGCCCGCAACGGCACGAGCACGTTGGAGAGCCGCTTCGCCGAGACACCCGCCTGGCGCCGCGCGATGGTGAAGCCGACGATAGCGGCTGCGTCGAGCTCGTCGAGGCGCAGGGTCGCGAACGCGGGCTCGAGGTGGCGCCGGTAGATCGACTCGTAGTCGGCCAGCGTCGAGGCACGCAGCGAGCGGGTGCTGTGGATGCGGTGGGCGAGCCACAGCGCCCACGCCTCGGCGAAGGTGGGCGAGTGCGGGCGGGTGTCGGGCGGGTCTGGCATGGGGTGGAGCGTGGCGGCGGGGGCTTACCGGAAGTTGAACGTTGGGGGGTGGGGGCTGTGGTGGCGGCGCACGGGTATCGATGAAGTGCGGGCGTTGTGAAGGAGGTATCCGATGGACGTTGTGACCATCTCTCGCAGCTATCAGGTCGTCATACCCAAGGCTGTCCGCGAGCAGCTCAAGCTCACCCCGGGTCAGTCGGTCCGGGTTCTGGCCTACGGTGACCGCATCGAGTTGCTGCCAGTGCGTTCTGCAAGGGAGCTGAAAGGGTTTCTGCCCGTGCCCGATGCCGCGTTCGAGCGCGACGAACGGGATCGGTCGCCGACAACCTGAGCGCGGGCCGCAGGCCGGCTTGACATGCTCAATAGTTCAGCCAGAATGGACATATGTCTAGTAATTCGGGATATACGTCCAGCCTGAATGAACTCGCGTTCCATGTCGCCGAGGCACCTACCGCGCAGGATCGAGTCTTCGCACTGCTGCTCGACGACGCCGACACCGAGTTCACCGAATCGCGGGTCCGCGAACTGCTGGACCTGCCCAAGTCGACTGTCCACGCGGCGCTCTCTTCGCTCGTACGTGACCAGCTCGTCGAGTCGCGGAGCGTGGGGAGAACCAAACTCTACTGGGCTCACGCGGACGATCCCTTGATCGCGACGCTCAAGACGGCGCGCGCCATACGGCGCGTTCGCACCGTGATCATGCCGGTGCGCGAGCAGCTCGATCTCGTCGTACTCTTTGGCAGCGCGTCACGCGGCCAGGACCGCGCGGGCAGCGATGTCGACGTGTTGGTGGTGGCCGAAGAGAAGGACGACGTCCTCGATGAGCTGGCGCAGCACCAGTGGCTGCAGCCGGTCGTGATGTCGGCCGATGAGCATATGCGCCTGATCGCCGAGGGGGGCACGTTCGCTTCAGAGGTTGCACACGGCATCACCGTGTGGGAGCGGCGATGAGTCTCGCCGCGCTCCGCGCGCTTCGCCGCTGGAGCCAGATGGACTGAGCGTGCAACCGGGGGCAGCCCCCCGGCTGTCAGTGCCGGTGGGTATGGTAACTTTACTATCACATATGGAAGTGTTAGTTTCCATATCACCATGAACTACTACACGCTAGAGCAACTCCTTGGGAGCCGGACGAAGATTGCCGTCCTGCGTGTGCTCGCGCGCGTGTCGGTTCCTCTGTCCATCAGGCAGGTCGCGCGCCAGGCAGACGTGAGTCACGTGGCCGCCGCCGCCGCGCTGGACGAACTCGTCGGTCTGGGGCTGGTGGGCGCGGCGCAGGCGGGCAGGTCGCGCGTCCACTGGCTTGAGCGCCGAAATCTGCTGACCAGGCAGCTGATCGAACCTCTCTTCACTGCCGAAGACACGCTCGACGACCTCATCTTGGTTCGTTTGCGCGAAGCATTGGCGGGCGTCTACTCGGCGGTCCTTTACGGCAGTCGTGCTCGTGGCGACGACAGTCCCGGCAGTGACTACGACGTGCTCGTGGTGCAGCCCGATCAGTCCTCCCTGGACGCGCTCATGATTGATCTGCAGCGGACCGAGTCTGCCCTGGCAATCGAGCTCGGCGCCCCGGTGTCGGTCCTCGGGTACACCCTGTCGCAGGCAAGGGAGTTGTCAGAGCGCGGCGGTAACTTCATGGCCGGGGTCTTTGAAGACGGCGTAGTGCTTGCCGGCGTGCATCCGAGGGAGTGGGGGCGTGGCGAAGTCGAAGAGGACCAGCGAAGCAGGCGAGACTGAGGCGAGGCGCTACGCACTGAAGGCGAGTGAGTTCCTGTCCGCTGCTGAGTCGAATCTGGAGCAGGGGCGATGGAACGCAGCTGGGGTCATGGCCGTGCATGCGGGCATTTCGTGCGCCGACGCGGTCCTTGCGAGGGTTGCTGGTCTGCGCACAAGAGAGCCTGAGCACTCCGCGATCATCCGTTTGCTCGAAGAGCGGGTAGCGGGATTCGACGGCGCGGCGAAGAGGCAGTTGGGCGGACTCATCAAGATGAAGTCGGCTGTAGAGTATGAGGAGCGACTGCTCACAGAAGTTGAGGCGACTCAACTGGTGGATCATGCTCGTCGCTTGAACAGGTGGATGCGAAGAGTCACGGAGACCAGCTCTGGTCGCTAGCGAAGCGTGCGAGGCTTTGACTGGCTGGGTCAAGACAGGGCACGTTGGATGCCTGGCGACAACGGCTGACTCTGGCGGATTGCCCTTAGCCCCAGAGTCGTTGTTGCGTGCCGCGAGCTGGGTATGTTACTTTGTGCCTCCGCCGCGAGGCGGGAACTCAATATTGCGGGGTGGAGCAGTCTGGTAGCTCGTCGGGCTCATAACCCGAAGGTCACAGGTTCAAATCCTGTCCCCGCGACCAGTAAATACGCAGGTCAGAGGCACAATCGCCTCGGGCCTGTGTCGTCTTTCGGGTTCTTCACGAAGGAGTCACCAAAAGTCATGGCATGCGGGGACGATTCGGACTCCTCTGCCGTCTGTCAAGGAAAGGCACCCGAAGGACCCGTTTCCCGCAGTGCGGCTCGGTACCCTGCGTTGACGAGGCAAACGGCCTCGGTCACTCGTTCTCGACCTCGAAGCCCGCCGCAGTCACCGCCGACAGGATCACTTCCGGCTCGGCCCGGGTCTCGTCAAACATGATCGACGTCGTGCCGTTCGCGAAGTTCGCCGTGACGCTGATGACCCCGTCGATGTCCCTGACCGTTCGTTCCACGGTCGCAGTGCAGCTGTTGCACATCAGTCCAGGGGTCTTGAGGTGTATGGCCTTCATGCGGTCGCACTCCCTTCTAGTCCGAACTACCGTCTTTTCGAGCGATGATCTCAAGAACCATAGGCGTGATCATCAGTGTGGCCGGATTGCTCTGTGCGTCCCTCAACTCGCTGCGGACGGAGTCGGCCCACGGTTCGTCACATTGACGAAGTTCCACGAGACGGCCGAGATTCGATTCCACAAATGTCGAGATCCAGGTCCACAGCGGATGCCGGGGTCCTACGCAGAAGACACGCGGCTCGATCAGCTCGATAGTGAAGCCGCGTTCGGCCAACATCGCCGGTATCGCCGTGGCGACATCCGGTTCTCCGCCAGCGGACCGCCAGCTGTGCATCACCCGTCCGATGTACTCATCGAGCAGCGGCCGGGTCGGCGCATAGCGCCAGGAGCCGTAGTCAGCGTACTCGTGGAAGACGGCCACGCCGCCCGGACCCACAACACGAGCGAGCTTGTCGACAAGCGCGGCAGGGGAGTCCACGAACGAGGCCACCCAACGGCACCACGCCACGTCATGGGCGCCAGCGGGCAACTCGTCGGTCATGAGGTCCAGCTCGAGGAAGTCGATATTGGAGATTCCGCGTCCACGGGCCATCTCCTTACCGGCCTCGACGAACCGGGCCGAGCGCTCGACGGCCGTCACATGCCCGGACTCCCCGACGATGGCGGCAAGGTCAAGGGCCGCGAACCCGGGTCCGGCGCCTACGTCGATCACGCGATCCCCTGGTGAAACGCCCGCTCTTTCCCAGCAAGCCCTGGCCAGCGGCAGCCATGATTCATGCTGGATGCCCAGGCGCAGCGTCTCCTGGTCCGTCGTTCCCAATATGTAGTCGCGGTCGACGGTACTCCTAGACACGGTGCGTCGCCTCAAGTGCGTGACCTATGTCATCGAGAAGATCCGGGAGGTCCTCGATGCCGACAGACAGGCGTATCAAGGCATCATCGATCCCCCGTCGTGCTCGTTCCTCCTCCGGCACGGATGCGTGCGTCATCGCCGCCGGTAGGCTGGCCAGCGACTCCACGCCGCCGAGGCTCTCGGCGAGCGAGAAGAGCTTCAGTTCGCTCAGAAACGCACGTGCGGCGGGACCGCCGCCGGCGAGTCGCACGGAGACCATTCCGCCGAAGGCATCCATCTGTGTGGCCGCCAGGTCGTGGGCAGGATGGGAGATCAAGCCCGGATAGTAGACCGAGTCAACGGCGGGATCGCCTGAGAGCCTCTCTGCGATCGCGGCGGCGTTGGAGCTGTGCATCCGCATCCTCAGGGCGAGTGTCTTGAGGCCTCGGAGGATCAGCCACGAGTCGAAAGGACCCGGTATCGCACCCGCCGCATTCTGGTAGAAGGCGATCTTCTCGGCGAGTGTCTCGTCTGAGGTCACGATCGCACCGCCGACGACGTCTGAGTGCCCGCCAGCGTACTTCGTGGTGCTGTGAACGACGATGTCTGCACCGAATTCGAGCGGACGCTGGAGATACGGGGTGGCGAACGTGTTGTCGACCACGAGCAATGCGCCCGACTCGTGAGCGAGCGCGGCAGTCCCACGAATGTCGGTGATGTTTAGCAGTGGGTTGCTGGGCGTTTCGACCCACAGCATCCGGGTGTTGGGAGACATGGCCGCTTCCACTGCGTCCAGTGAGCCTGCGTCCACGAAGGTCGACGAGATGCCGAGGGGCTCGAAGATGCGCCTCAGCAGACGGATCGTGCCACCGTACAGGTCCTCTGCGGCCACGATGTGGTCGCCCGGTCGAAGGAGCGAGAGCACTGCGGTCTCTGCCGCAAGCCCGGATGCGAACGCAAGCCCGTGATCACCGCCCTCCAGCGCGGCGAGCACCTTCTCAAGTGCGGCGCGGGTCGGGTTTCCGGAGCGCGAGTACTCGTATCCCAAGTGCTCGCCCGGCATGGACTGGGTGAAGGTCGAGGTCTGATATATCGGCACGATGGTCGCACCGGTCGCGGTGTCGGGCTCCTGCCCTACGTGGATGGCGGCGGTTGAGAATCTCATGCGGTCACCGCCTTCTGCTCCGCGTCGAGGATGTGGCCGAACCCGTGGTCGCGCATCCACTCGTCAGAGTGGAACTTGGACAGGTAGTTGCGCCCGGTGTCGGGCAGCAGCACGACGATCACGGATTCCGAGGGCATTCGTTCGGCCAGGACAAGAGCGGCATGCAGGGCGGTCCCCGACGAACCACCGGCCAACACCCCCTCTTCGCGGGCGAGACGTCTGGCGGCCGAGAAGGATTCGGCGTCAGAGACGCGCACCCATTCGTCCACCAGCGCCGCATCAAAGGTCTCGGGGAAGAAGTCCTCGCCGATGCCCTCGACGATCCAGGACCCGGGCTCGTCGCCGGACAGTATCGAGCCGGCAGGATCAGCGCCGACCACGTGCAGCCCGGGGTTGCGTTCACGCAGGTAGCGGGCGACGCCCGAGAGCGAGCCTCCGGTCCCGACACCCGCGACGAAGGCATCGACCCGACCGTCTGCGTCCTGCCATATCTCCGGACCGGTGCTGGCATAGTGTGCCGCAGGGTTCGCGTGGTTGGTGAATTGTCCCGGTCGCCACCCGTTGAGCTCTCGGGCGATTCGATCGGCCACGCCGTTGTAGCTCTCCGGAGAATCCGGCGCGACGGCGGTAGGCGTCCACACGACTTCGGCGCCGTGCGCTCTCAGAAGGTCGACCTTCTCGTGGCTCATCTTGTCCGGCACGGCGAAGATGCACCGGTAGCCCCGAGTAGCCGCAGCCATCGCGAGTCCGACCCCGGTGTTGCCGGCAGTCGCTTCGACGATGACGCCCCCGGGGCGCAGGTCGCCGCGACTCTCGGCCTCGGCGATCATGGCCAGTGCGATCCGGTCCTTCTGGCTTCCGCCGGGGTTCAGCATCTCCAGCTTGGCGAGGATGGTTACGGGCAGGCCTCGGCCGATCTGGTGCAGTCGCAAGAGCGGTGTGTGCCCCACAGCCTCCGAAATACTGTTGATGTACGTCATCTCGATGTCACTCCTAGGTGCCGCTCCGAAACAGGCGATGCGCACACCATCGGCTCGTTGTCATCGAGAAACAACCCTACATACCGCACTAACGGTATGTGTAATATGCGGAATTGCGACGGGCAGGCGGCTCACCTGCCGTTATGCGCTGTGGCAAGGTATTATCCACCCCGAGAGTGTGCGGAATCAGCTGTCTTCGTCATTCGCTGAGTGCGCTAGCTGACGGGTATCCTGACCACCACGACGCTCATGTCGTCTGGCTGCTCCGACCCGCCGCGCTTGGCCTCGGCGACGATCGCACCCGCAGCCGCCGCAGCTGTAGGCCACTGCTTACTCGCGAAGAACCGCCTCACCCTGCGCTCGTCTCTCTCAAACCCTCTGCTGTCGGTGGCGCCGTCGGTGTAGAGCAACAGGATGTCTCCAGCCTCGAGGGTGACTTCGTCCGCCGGAATCCTCAGGCCATCGCGTATGCCCAGAGGTATGCCCTCGGGAGAGTTGAGTTCCGTTGCGGTCGTGGTCATGGTGTGATTCAGAAGACCCGGCTCATGACCCGCGTTGACATAGCGAAGTGTCCGCTGCGATAGGAGACAGCAGAACATCGTGACGAACATCTCTGGCGGAAGAGCCGCAAACACTCGCTGATTCACCGCAGCGACGATGTGTTCAGGGTCGTCTGACTGGAGCAGGGCAGCACGGACCGCATCCTGCAACAACGCAGAGAACAAAGCGGCGGGAATTCCGTGGCCCGAGATATCGGCAATGCAGGCGAACAGTCCGTTGACTGATTCCCTGACCAAGATGAAGTCTCCACCGAGTTCTTGCGCCGGCTCCGTGCGGATAGCCACGTCGGTCTCAAGCCGGCCGGAAGGCACATATGCCTCTCTGGCTGAATCCTGAAGACGTCGCGCAAGTTCGAGATCGTAGTCACGGCGCTCTTCGAGTCGGCCGATGGTGTTCAACTGCGAGCGGAGTCGTGCAGTAACGATCGCAGCGAATGAGTAGGTTGCCGCATGGGTCAGGGCGTGGACGAAGACTACCGAGCGATGGCCGGCGGGATATGCGGCGATCTCGGCCGCAAGGACGACACCCGCCATCGCCAATCCTGGCCACATGCCGAGCCAATACGCGACCAACACCACGGGTAGAAGGTAGAGCCCTGAGAGATCCGGTGTGGCTCCCGTCGCTCTGTCCAGGATGTAGATCGGCACGACCGAGACGACAGCGATGACGGCGCCGAGAGCACGCCGGGTAGGCTCATCCCATCTGATTCGATCGTTCCCCCTCTGTTCCATAGATCGGATATGCCCGACCGGACAGAATGCCTGTCGGGGCAGAGGTCGTTGCCACTCGATCCCGGCATGGGCAGAGTGGGCCCCGGAATCATGACCGACCGAGTCGTGTATAAGTTGTGAAGTCGGTCCATCTGGCACAGGCATTGCGTTACGTCGGGTACCTATGAGACCGAGGAGCTCATGAACCGAGTGCTGACACCCAACAGATTGACATCGCTAGTCGTGATCCTTGCCGTCATGGCGATCACGGTTCTTGGCGTCTGCAGTGTCGCGTTCGGAGCTCCGGCTACCGGCGGCGCGATGGGCGGATCCGGCGCATGCGCGTTGGACTCGCATAGCTCGCCCGGACTTGCCAGCTCAGCTGCCGAATCGCCCACGGTATCCGCGCTCCCTTATGTGGTCGTGCCCGTAGGCATCCGCGATGGAGTCTCATGGGGTCCCGGCAGCCGAAACGCTGCCGTCTCGGCGGAGTTGCCTTCTCCCCCAGACCCTCGGCACGGCCGCATCAGAGTCTAGGTCGTCCTCTCACGAAGCGTGAACCTCGGCGTGCGCGTCGAAAGGCTTGCGCTGGTCATGCGGCTCCGCGACTGCGTCGCATCGAGCCTCCCACCGACATGACGTCTGCGCCTGCATGTGCACGGCGCTGTGAGAGGAATCAACATGCATCTGGCACTCATCCAGACCGACGGCATGCACTGTGACGCGTGCCCTCCCCGGATCGAATCCGAACTCATCCACCTCACGGGAGTCAAGGACGTACGCGCATTCCGCTCGATGCGCTTGACCTCGGTGCTCTACGACTCCGACGTCGTAGACGCGAAGACTATTCGCGGCCGGATAGCGGACGTCGGCTTTGGAGCTCACCTGCTCGGCGAAGGCCATGCTCACTAGAGGTACTCGCTCTGCACAGGACAACCAACGACGCCCGGACGGGCGAAGAACAAGGAGACAGTCATGAACACCAAGATCAAGATCACCACCGGCATGATCGCTGGCCTCGTCGCCGGCACCATGCTCGTAGGAACCGCTGTTGCAGCACCCCGGATGATGAACACCGCTGGCTATGGCGGGTACGGCATGATGCGGTCGCTCGGCACGTCGGGGACATTCGACCCGACCACGGTCGCCGAGATGAACTCGTTCATGGACCAGTACCGCAAAGCCGACGGGTCGGTCGACGTCAACCGGATGCACTCCGACGTCACGAGCGGCAAGGTCACGCCACCGTGCGCCGGACGCACGTCGAGTGCCGGACAGACCACTACGTCTCAGGGCGGACGGCGTTCGTATGACCGGGGTCCCGCGATGATGCAGGGTCTGTGGTCGGGCGCCAACTCGAACGGCTACGGAATGATGGGCTCCACCTACTAGGACACGCTTGCGGGGCGGCCGCAGTCCCGGGCCGCCCCGCTCTTGCCCGGTTCAGTTCTCCGACAACCATAAGGAGTGAACTCTGATGATGTTTCTCTGGCTTCCATTGCTGCTTCTGTGCCCGCTTGCCATGTTCTTGATGATGCGTTCAGGGAATGACATGGGCGGCCATGGCATGAACCACACGGGACCGGCGCAGACCCCGTCCGTGGTAGGCCCGGCTCCGATTGACATAGCACGCCAGCGCCTGGCCCGTGGCGAGATCGACTCGGCTCAGTTCGAGGAGATCCGGCGGACCATCAGCTAGCTCACAGCCGTCCGGCCACTACACGAGACGATCGCTCAACCCGAAGGTGAGGTGACACGAGATGCCCAGAACGCACGCGAACGAGGGCGCAGAGCCGAGCAAGCATCGGCTCGAGACGTTGACCGACGGCGTGTTCGCAATCGCGATGACGATTCTCGTCTTCGGCCTGCACACTCAACGCTTCGCAGGCGCAGTCTCGACCCAAGAGCTGACACGAGCACTGCTGAGCCAATGGCCGGGACTGGCGGCCTTAGCGCTCTCGTTCGTGGTTCTGGGACAGTTTTGGGTCTCCATGCACAATCAGTTCCGTGTCATCCGGTCTACGGACCACTGGCTCGTCTGGCTGAACATCGCTTACCTGTTGTTCATCTCACTGGTGCCGTTCACTGCCGACCACCTCGGTCGATACGGAGCGGTCGGCCCTGTTGTGATCTTGTATGGACTCAATCTGTTCGCACTCTCTGCGCTGCAGTTGGGGATGTGGCTGTGGGCGACGGGGCAGCGACGTCTTGTGGCACCCGAGCTGCCCGCGAAGCTGGTCCGAGAAGGTCGCCGCCTTGCTCTGCTCAATGTCACGGGCTATGCGGTCGCCACTGCGGTAGGAGTAGCGGTACCCTTCGTGAGTGCGGCGATCTTCGTCCTGATCCCGCTGCTCAGCATCACGCGCATCGATCACTGGCTCGTGTCGGCGGGAGATGCCCCGCGTCACCCGTCCGCCCTCGCCAGGAGAGCGAACATCGCCTTTCGCGACCGGAATGCCGCACAGTAACACGTAGTCACGAGACTGAGACATTGGAGGAACGTCATGGATGCGGTACACGCTAAGACGCCCGGCCTCATGTGCCATGAATGCACGAGCAAGGTCGAGAAGGCGGTCGGAGGGCTTCCTGGGGTGGTGAGCGTCACGGCGGCGTTGTCGGGCGGCACGACCTCGGTGATGTTCAATGAGAATCTCGTTGCCAGGGAGACCATCGTCGCCGCGATTCAGGCGGCGGGGTTCGACGTGGAGACGGAATCGTCTACGTGAGCTACTGCATGAACACTTCCACGAAATCGAGTATCCCGAACGGCATATGGAGCAGGCTAAGGACTATGACCGAGTAGCCGATCACCTTGTGCGACTTCCTGCGCGACTGTGATCCTGGACGGTGCATGCGCATCCCCGTAATGAGTTGAAAACCAATCCCGGCCGCCAGCATCAGGCCGCTGACTAGTAGGATCAGCATAAGGACTTGGTCGGGCATCGCGGTTCCTCCCAGTTCCAGTGGGCGAATGTGAGATCGGGCCTCCCCTGAGAGAGTACCCCCTCAACGCACCTTGAACATCTCCGGTCGAGTGCTGCGGCCCTCGGCTCTCGGTTGGTCTGGGTCTCGTGGAAGTGCCGCTGGGGTACATGCCTGTCACGAGGAACAAGACCTTAGTGATCCGGGCCGTGGTCGCGCTGCTTGTTGGCGTGCCAAGGTGCGCTCGCCCAGGCTCTTCGGCGGCATTCAGCACAGACTCCCCCAAGGGAAGGTGAACCATGAACAGGGTGGTCACACCGTTCATCGCTGCAGGGCTCGTCATCATCGGCCTGATCGGCATCATCGTGACCGCAGCGTACCTCCAGCCTCTCGTCCCTGCTGGAACCATGCCCGCGAGCGGTATGGACGCCATGTTCATCGAGCAGATGATCCCCCACCACGATGATGCGATCGAGATGGCTGAGGTGGCGCTCACGCGTGCCGAGCATCCCGAGATCAAGCAGCTTGCGGCCGACATCAAGCGGACTCAGACCGCCGAGAACGCACAGATGAGGACCTGGTACCGGGAGTGGTTCGGGACAGCTGTCCCTGACGTCGGCGGCTCGTCACCGATGATGGGCGGCATGATGGGTTCTGGCACCATGGACATTGCAGACCTCGAGGTCGCCGAGCCGTTCGATAAGGCGTTCATCGAGGCGATGATCCCCCATCACCAGATGGCGATCATGATGTCGCGGATGGCCGGCGGCGCTTCCGGCAGGCCCGAGATGCGTGGACTCACGTCATCGATCATCGAGGCGCAGAGCACCGAGATCGACAAGATGCAGGCTTGGTACGAGGAATGGTACGGACGCTGATCCGGGTCGCACCTGACAACTGAAGGAGCTGGACACACCATGATGGGTCGAGGATACGGGTACGGATACAACATGATGGGCGGTTACGGCTGGTTCGGTGGGCTGCTCATGTTCTTCTTCGGGGCACTGGTCATCGCCGGGATCGTGCTTCTCATCATCTGGGCGGTGCGAGCTTCGACTCAGCATCCGACCGCCGGCGGAGCGGTGTCGCCTCCTGGAGCGGTTGGCCATGACGAAGCCGTCGCCATCGCCAAGCGCAGGTGTGCGAGCGGCGAGATCACGACACAGGAGTACGACGAGATCATGCGTGCGCTCGGAGCGTAGCGATGCCGGAGCACCCTTCATATCATGTCGCGAGTGCTCAGCCTCAGCACGCTGAGTCGACAGACGGCGGCGCCCCATCTCACGAAGCGCATTCGGGTGGTCGGCACGAGGGTCACTCGGTAGCCGATTTCCGTCGTCGCTTCTGGGTGAGCCTCGCGCTGACCGTCCCCGTCATTCTCATCTCACCGGGCCTACCTCTCGTCCCGGGCGGCCGCATCCTTGACGTGCCCGGCGCCGACTGGATTCTGCTCGTACTCTCGACCGTCCTCTACATCTACGGCGGCATGCCGTTCCTGAAGGGCTTCGTCCGGGAGTCTCGTGATCGCAAGCCCGGGATGATGACGCTTGTCGCAGTCGCGATCAGCGTCGCGTACTTCTATAGTGCGGCCACCGTCTTCGGACTCGAAGGCATGCCCTTCTTCTGGGAGCTTGCCACCCTGATCGACATCATGTTGCTCGGCCACTGGGTCGAGATGCGCTCGGTAGGCGAGGCATCCAAGGCTCTCGAATCACTCGCCCGTCTCATGCCCTCCCAAGCGCACCGCAGGAACCCCGACGGCACCACGACGGACGTGGATCTCGAGGGCCTGCAGCCAGGCGACGTGGTCGTGGTCAAGCCCGGCGAGAAGATCCCGGCTGACGGAGATGTGCTCGAGGGTCGCTCCTCGGTCGACGAGTCGATGCTCACCGGCGAATCGGTTCCGGTCGCGAAGTCGACAGGTGACCGTGTCATAGGTGGGTCGGTGAATGGCGAGGGGGCGCTGGCCGTCACCGTCGCCCGAACCGGTGCGGAATCATTCTTGTCGCAGGTGATAGAGCTCGTGCGTGAAGCCCAGGAGTCGAAGTCTAAGACTCAGGACCTGGCTGACCGGGCCGCGATGTGGCTCACGGTCGTCGCCCTCGGTGGCGGACTGCTTACGTTCACCGCATGGCTCGCTCTGGGAGAGTCGCTGGCCTACGCGATGGAGCGTGCGGTCACGGTCATGGTCATCGCCTGTCCCCATGCGCTGGGGCTGGCCATCCCGCTCGTGGTCGCAGTCTCGACTGCTCTCGGTGCGACCAACGGCCTGCTCGTTCGCAATCGCATGGCCTTCGAGAACGCTCGTCTCATCGACGCAGTCGTCTTCGACAAGACGGGAACGTTGACGCTCGGGCGCTTCGGGGTCGAAGAGGTCGTGCTCTTCGGCGGCTCCACTCGCGATGAGGTCCTGACGCTCGCCGGTTCGATCGAGGAGCTCTCCGAACACCCGATAGCACGAGCCATCGCCGCAACCACGGAAAGCAAGTCAGTGGTGGAAGACTTCAAGGCCATTCCCGGCAAAGGTGCCCAAGGTCGTATCGGCGGCAACACGATCGCTGTTGTGAGCCCGGGCTACCTGTCTGAATCGGGGATCGAGTCGCCGGTCGACGTGGACGACCTGTCCTCTGGTGGGCGGACCGTGGTGTTCGTGCTGCGGGACGCATCGATCATCGGCGCCATCTCACTCTCAGACATCGTGCGACCCGAGTCTGCTGACGCTGTGCGTCGGCTCAAGGAGATGGGCATCGAGCCTATCATGCTCACCGGCGACAACGCTGTTGTGGCCGAACGGGTTGCTTCACAACTCGGTATAGAGCGGTTCTTCGCCGAGGTGCTACCCGCAGACAAAGCTGCCACGGTGCAGCTGATCCGCTCGGAGGGCAAGGTCGTGGCGATGGTCGGAGACGGCGTCAACGATGCGCCCCCGCTGGCGACTGCGGATGTCGGCATCGCCATTGGTGCCGGAACAGATGTGGCGGTCGCCACGGCCGACGTCGTGCTCGTTCGAAACGATCCGAACGACATACCCACGGTGATCTCATTGGCTCGAGCCACCTACGGGAAGATGGTCCAGAACCTCGTCTGGGCCACCGGCTACAACGTCATAGCGATTCCGCTCGCAGCTGGCGTCTTGGCAGGCATGGGTATTCTGCTCAGCCCCGCCATCGGCGGCCTGTTCATGTCGGCATCCACAGTCATCGTCGCCATCAACGCTCGGATGCTCCGAATCGCACCGTAACTGACATGGCCACCCGCTGGTGAGCGGATGATGCATCTCGCCTAGAAAGTGAGAGCGCCCCGTTCCGCGAGGGGAACGGGGCGCCCGCTTGAATCGAGTGAATCAGGCTACATCCCGGTCCAGCCAGAGAAGCCCTTGTGCATGACACCGGGGTTCTCGGCTCCGGTGAAGCCACCCATCTCTTGTGCATGCGTAGCGTGGTGCTGACCGAAGTCACGGCCCGCTCCACCTGCCCCGGTCGCTGCGAAAGCAGGAGCGGCCAGCGCAAGTGCGAGTACCGCAGCCAGTGCGAATACCGCGAGTGTCTTCTGCATGTCGGTTCCTTTCCTAGGTGTATCTTCCGTCGTACACGAATTCTTACCCATTCTGTAAGAATTAGAGCACGTGCCATGCCAGACTGCTGCTTCGGAAACGTGGGGTTTCGCATGCCCGCCGAGATTCGATTTTCGGTGGCTTCAGCGGCTCATGCGTCGCGCAGCGAGAACCGGGACGTTCCCGGTTCAGATTCACCAAAAGTATCACCGAAAGTCTTTGAGCACATGAGCGTGAGGGGTTCGGGGACGGACGGTGGCTTGCTGACGGAGAAACAGCAGGTCAGACCACAGAAGCACGAAACCATCAGGCGCGTGCACTCAAACTCATAACCCGAAGGTCATCGGTTCAAATCCGGTCCCCGCGACCAACAAAACCGCAGGTCAGAGGCATCAAGCCCTCTGGCCTGTTTTGTCCTTCGGGTTCTATCACGAAGGATTCACCAAAAATCATAACAGACTGCGCGGTCAGATGCGGATGCTGCCCGTTGCGGACGGCGCTACTCGGCATCGTTGAGCAAGCGCACCCATGCATCGACCGATACCGACACCTCAAACGAGACGCATTCGGGCACAGCCGCCGACTCCCACGACGTTGCGGAAGAGTCTCACGAGTAGGCAGTGTGAGGCGGCCACTCAGCAGGTGCCACCTTTGCGTTCGTGACGAACCTCGCGGAGGATGCGCATGCCGCCACGCACCACGATGACAGCGATGACTCCACCGATGACGAGGTCGGGGATACGCGTACCCAGCACGAGGACCAACGCCCCAGAGACGATGACGCCGATATTCGCGAGCACGTCGTTCGCCGAGAAGATCCATGAGGCCCTCATGTGTACTCCGCCGTGACGGTGCTTCGCTATCAGGGCGAGGCAAGTGACGTTCACAGCGAGTGCCACCGCGCCGACGATCATCATCAGGGCGCTCACAGGCTCACTCCCAACCAAGAACCGGCGTACAACTTCGAGCAGCACGCCCAGGCCGAGAGCGATCTGCACGATCCCACTGGCTGTTGCCGCGCCTGACTGGATCCGCGAAGATCGCCCGACCGCATACAGAGCCACCGCGTACACCGACGCATCGGCAAGCATGTCGAGGGAGTCTGCCAGCAAGCCGGCGGCGTCCGCGTACCACCCCATCAATGCTTCCACGACGAACATGACGGCGTTCAGGGCCAGCAGAACCACCAGCGTCCTTCGCTCAAGTTCGGCCGCTTCCCGGTACTCATTGTCTGCGTCGCACATGGACACTCATTCCTTGTCGCAACTCATGCCGGTACAAACACCCGTCGTCTCGGTTTCCATCGTCGCGTGTTCCACCGCGAACTGATCGTGCAGCATCGACTTCAGTTGCTTCACCGTCTTCAGCCGCTCCGTCTCATCGAGTTCGCATGGAAGGACCACATGTGCCGACAGCACAATGTTGCTGGACGTCATGGCCCAGACGTGCAGGTCGTGCACGTCCTCAACGAGCGGGTGCTCCCTGATCGCAGACTCCACCAGCGCCAACTCGACTCCGTCGGGCACGCCTTGCATGAGAATATTCGCGGCGGTGCGCAGTAGGCCGACAGACTCCTTGATCATCCACGCAGCGAGGACCAGAGACACGATCGGGTCGACAACGAACCACCCGAACCAGTACATCAAGGCTCCGGCTACGAGTACGCCGAATGAGGCGACCGAGTCCGACACCAAATGGAGCACCGCGCTTCTTATGTTCAGGTTCGACCCGTGTCCCCTGAGCAGCCATGCCGCTGCGGCATTGGCGACCATACCGAACGCCGCGAATGCCATCACAAGTCCACCAGCAACCGGCTCGGGGCTAGCCAGTCTCTTGAACGCCTCCACTGACACGAACGTGGAAACTGCAATGAGGCTGGCCGCGTTCAGTACCGCCGCAAGTACTTCGGCACGCTGGAATGCGAAGGTGTACCGGGGGGTCGCCCGTCGTTTGGATACGCGGAATGCACCGTAGCTCAGGCACAACGCCGCGACATCCGTCAGGTTGTGCAACGCGTCGGCGATGAGGGCGATGCTGCCGGCGAGCACGCCACCGACGAGTTGTGCGGTGAGGATCATGACGTTGATCGCGATGCTTGCGAGGAGCTTCGGGCCGAGATGGCCGTCCGGTATGTCGTGCGAGTGAGCCATCGTCTCCAGCCTCGATCGGGGCCGACAGTGTCGGGGTTGACGACACCGCTGACTGAAGACTACCCTCATACAAACAAACATTCAAGCGAACGTGTGAATGACGGCTGCGATGAGAGGATCCTTGTGGCTTCAAGCGAAAGCATCCCCCGCTGCGACGTCGAATGCGTGCACATGGAGGTCGTGCAACGGCTGGCACCGTTGGTGGACACGCTCGATGGCGTTGGTGAGATCATGTCGATCTTCGCGGACGATACCCGCTTCAAGATCCTTGTGGCGCTGAGTCGGTCAGAACTATGTGTGTGCGACGTCGGCGCACTCGTGCAGGCGAGCAGCTCGAGCGTTTCGTACCACCTGCGCAACCTATTCCGCGTGGGCGTGGTGAAGTATCGACGTGAGGGCAAGCTCGTCTACTACCGGCTCGCAGATGATGCTGTTGCGAAGCTCATCGGGGAGGTCCTTCACTACACGGATCGAGCGCAATGAGCGTTCGCCTCGACATGCCGGGCGCTTTGTACGCCGGACTTCTCTTTGTCGGCTATGCTGCGCTTTGGTCCCTGAAGCGACGGAGCCAAAGGCTCGCAACTGGGATCGACCCCGATGTTTTCGCGCGGCGCCCTTCCGGCGGACTTCAGGGCTACATGGCGAGCCTGTCACGCGCCCTACAGAGCTATGTAGTCTTGCTCCTTGTGGCGCATGCGTGGGCGCCCACGGCTGCGTGGGGGCTTCGGCAACTACCTCTATTGGATCATCCAGGGTTCGATGAGGTCGGTCTCATCCTCGGCGTGGCGGGTCTCACGCTGTGTTGGTTGGCCCAGCGAACCATGGCGGCTTCCTGGCGGGTCGGCATCGATGAGACCAGCACCACTGAGCTCATCACTTCAGGTCCGTTCCGGCTCATCCGCAACCCCACCTACGCTGGGCTGTTCGCGCTCACCCTCGGGTTCTGGCTGATATGGCCGACGTGGGCGGTGCTGACGTTTGCCCTGCTCTTTGTAGTCATGCTAGAAGTGCAGGTACGGTGTGAGGAGGAGTACATGCTCCGGCAGCACGGCGAGAGCTACGAGGCGTACTTCGCTCTGACCAAACGGTACATCCCCGGCGTTTACTGACCCAGGCGCCCCGTGAGGTCAGTCTAAAGCCAGTCGTTCGGGTTCCTCGGGGATCCATTTACTCGCACCTCAAAATGGAGATGCGGACCGGTGGCGTTACCGGTACTGCCAACGCCGCCGATCCTTTCACCGCGTTCCACCTGCTGACCCACACTCACCCTGATCGCGCCTGCCGCTTGGTGCGGGTACAGCGTAACGACACCGTCGCCGTGATCGATCATCACGGTGTTGCCGTATCCCCCACGGTATCCGACATAGATGACCTTGCCTGACCCTGCGGCGATGATCGCACTTCCCTCGGGTGCGCCGATGTCGAGCGCGGGATGGAGTTCACGCCCGTGAAATGGACAAGTGCGCCATCCGTACGGGGATGTGATCCGATGCGATGAAGGTACCGGCCACGTCATCTTGCCGCTGTACTGACCCGACCCCCCGTTGTTCGAGGCCAACTCGTCCGCGATGCGTCGGGACTCAGCCTCTTCGGCGTCTGCCAGGGCTCGCAGTCGCTTCGCGTTCTCCTTGCTCGCAGCCATCATTCCCGCACGGTTCACCTTGTCACGCTCAACCTCTCGCACCCGTGCCAGTCGTTCTGACCGCAGGGCCTTCAGCTGAGTCTCCACGGCGGCAGCCTCAGTACGCTTGAGCTGTACAGCTTCGAGTGCTCGCTCCAAGAGCACTTTGTCGCGCGACAGCTCGAGCCCAACCCGCTCCAAGTCAGATGCAACCCGCGAGTTAGCCTCCATCACTCGGCGCACGAGTTCCGTGCGCAAGATCAGATCGGAGAAGTCGTTGGAGCCGATCAGTACTTCAAGGTAGAACCAGTCGCCTTGGCGGTAAGTTGCCTGTGCGCGTTGGGCGAGCAGTCCTTGCTGACGGTCGTATTCTGCCGTGTTGGCGTCGACACGCTCCTGTGCGGACGTGACCTCTGTGGCCATCGCATCCACCGTTGTCTGGAGTCGCTTGCTTCGCTCGCTCGCCTCCCTAACCAAAGGGTCTAGCTTCTTGGCCCTGTCAGCTGCGGTTTCGATCCGGCGGTCGAGGTCCGCGATCTCTTCCGCGAGCCTGCTCGCGTCTTCATCCGCCTGCTGCGCCTTCTCACGCGCCTGCGACGCTCGACGGTCGTGTGCGCTTGCATCGCCGGCACCGGCGGCATAGCAGGGCGTCACTGTCGACGTCACGCCCAATAGGAGGGTCAGCGCCATGGCATGAACGGCACGTGCTCCCAGCCAATATGACGGCCGTGAGTCTCGGGTCACTGGCCGCTCTTCTTGGGCCATGCGGCAAGCGCTGCACCAAGCAGAAGAAGAGCGAAGCCTCCCCACGCAAAGCCGATCAGAGGGTTGATCTTCACGTTCATCGACAGCTGACCGCCCTGAGTGCCCTCCCAGACAACGAATATGTCGCGGAGGGGCTCCGCCAGCACCGATGCGTCCAGACGGGTCTGGTCCTGTCGAGCGAACTGAGTCTGCCCAGGGGTGATGTCTCCGAGCTGACGCCCGTTACGCGATACACCGAACACGGCAACGGACTTCGTGTCGCCGTTGGCTTGCTGGACATCCTTCGTATCCTTGTAGGTGAACGTGTAGTCAGAGACTGCGAATGTGGCACCCGGCTTGTCGGCGACAACGGTGCGCACGTCGCGCACGTACATCGATGAACCCACGAGGCCGATGAGGATGATCCCCATCCCGATGTGGGCGAGGTAGCCGCCGGACTGTGTGCGTGCCTTCATGAGAATGTTGCCCAAGGCCGTGAGCATGCTCTCGTTCTTCGCGGTCGCCCGCTTACGTGTGCCGTCGACGAACAGCCATGTCGTGTTCGAGATGATCAGCGAAGCGGCCGCCAACCCCAATAGCGCGATCGTGCTGTAGATGATCTCTGGACCAAACGCCAGGAAGCTCCGGGCGTTCGTGCCACCCTCGGCGACCATGGCCGAGTAGACCGGGCGAAGGTTCAACCACCACTCAAGCCCGAGTAGCGCGAACAGCACGCCGGCCCCGACGAGGGGGGTGCGGATCCGGCTCCCGAATGTCGACCCATCTGTCTTGCGCCACATGAGGATCGGACAGACCGCGATGATGAAGGCGTACAGCACACCGAGTGGCCGAGCAAGTAGGTTGTAAGCGGTGGCGCTCATCGACTGACCGCCGAACGGAAGCCATGCCGGCAACGCGGAAGAGACCGTCAGATACGCGACGATCAACGCTGAGATGAGCATGATCACATTGTTGAAGTAGTAGGCCGCCTCCTTGCTGGTGAGCGACTCGAACTCGTCGTTGCCGGCGAAGGTGTCCCAGCGGTACCAAAGCCCGACAGCTCCAGCAACGACTGCACCGATGATCATCGTGAGAAACAGGACCAGCGACACGGGATCCTTCTCAAAGGCGTGCACCGACTGCACCACGCCCGATCGCGTGATGAACGTACCCAGGATCACGAGGGCGAAGGTGACCGCTGCATTCATCACGGTCCAGCGCTTGAAACCGTCGCGTCGTCGGTAGACGGTGAAGCTGTGGATGAGCCCCACACCGGTCAGCCATGGCAGAAGCGAGGCGTTCTCAACCGGGTCCCATGCCCAATAGCCCCCCCATCCGAGAACGACGTAGGCCCACACCGATCCCAAGCCGATACCAGCGCCGAGGAAGAGCCAAGAGAACACAGTAATGCGGTCGACGATCCTGACCCAAGCGTCGGACCCGTCGTTGATGATGAGCGCAGCTATGGCGAAGGCGAAGGGGATCGTGAGACCGGCATAGCCTATGAACAGCGTCGGCGGATGCAGGATCATCGCCCAGTGCTGCAGGAGCGGGTTCATCGCGGTGTTCACGAGGAGCTCGCCGTTCGGGCCAAGCCACTCGGCGGGGGATGCCTTGAACGGGTTGTTGGGATCCGAGAGCATCATGCCGGCACTGAATAGTGCGAGGATCACGTTCGTGATCGCAAGACCCATGTTGGACAGCTTGTCTGTGATGTCCATGCGACGGTATGCGATCCACGCGGCAAACAGTGCGAGCAGCCACGCCCAGAAGAGCAACGAGCCCTCACGTCCGGCCCAGAGTCCTGAGAGCTTATAGAGCCAGGCCAAGCTCGATACATCCGTGCTGTGGTTCTCTGCGACGTACATCAGCGAGAAGTCGTTGCCGAAGAAGCCTGCGACAATGATCAGGTTGGCGACCGTCAAGGCTCCTGCAGCAACGAAGGTGGCGAGATAGCCAGGGTGCAGCCTGGTCGCTGGTTCACCAGCGCGATCCGTTCGCGCTCTTGGTAGCACGAAGACTGAGAAGATCGATGCGAGTAGCGCTACTCCGAGCGCCACGGTCCCAAACGTTGCCATTGAGTCCTCCTGGAGCGCCTGCGACTATCGCAGACGCCGAATATACGGGTGTCCTATGGTCGACAGGCGCCGACGTAGTCGCTGTGCAGGGGTGAGATCTTCACGACATCACCAGTGCGTGGGGAGTGGATCATCTTGCCGCCACCTACGTAGATGCCGACATGATGGATAGGGCTTCCAAAGAAGACGAGGTCGCCAGGCCGAAGGTCGCTCCTGTTCACTCGCTGGCCGGCGTGGATCTGGTCTCGGCTGACGCGAGGTAGCCGGACGCCGACCTGTCGGTACACGAACATCGTGAACCCGCTGCAGTCGAACGTGTTCGGGCCTTCCGCGCCCCACACGTACCTTGCGCCCAGGTAACGCTTGGCGATCGAGACAACTTCCGAACGTGCGGCTCGTGTCGGCGGTGGGAAGCTGCGACCGCCTGGTTCGGGCCGACGTGACGCCTGGGCCGCCTCGGCGGCACGCCTTTGCTCCTCGGCTCTGTCGAGCGCAGCGACCTGTGCTTCGAGTCCCGAAAGCATGCGCTTTCGGTCGGCGAGTTTGCCTTCGATCGACTTCTTGCGAGCTGCGAGCTTGCGCGAGACGGCCGCAGCTTGTTCGGTACGTTGCTCAAGTTGTCTTCGCGCTTCTGCCTGTTCGGCCTTGGCTACCTTCAGATCATCGACCGTTCGGGCGTCTTCCTCGTTTAGCTCGCTCAGAAAGTCCCATGTCTGGGCGAACGCCTCGAAGTCTGAGGCTCCGAGTAGAACATCTACGAAACCTAGAGGCCCATTGCGATACATGCTTGCCGCACGAGAGCCGAGACGCTCTTGCATCGCCTCAGTGCGCTTCGTTGTCGCCTTGAGTCTCTTGGCAGCTGCCCTCTCCTGTTTGGCCAGCTTCTTGTGGCGCTCCTTAGCAGCGTTGTAGTCCTCCGAGAGGATCTCGGTCTGTTTGTCGAGAGCATCGACCTGGGCCTTGGCCCTCGTGGCACGGGCCAACATCTCGTCTCTGGGCGTTGCCTCTGCGATGGACGGCGCCGTGAGCGCAGAAGCATGTATCGACAGCAGCACAACGGCGACGAATACCGCCGCGAGAGGACTGAGTCTGGTGAGACGCAACGACTGGCTGATGCGACCGGCTACCGGCCACCGCACTACTGGACCACCAACGTACCGTGCTGCATGTCCATGCCGCATGCGAAGGCATATGTTCCAGGTTCAAGCGCCGGCAACTTCACGGTGGCGGGACCGCCCTCCAGACTCTGCCGGACGTTCAGCTTGGGGAACACGACTTCGCCGAGGCAGCCCGTACCTTGGCCGAACGTGATCTCAACCGGTTTGCCAGCCTCAGCGGAGAGTTGTGACGGCGCGAACGACCCCGAAGAGGTGTCCACAGTCAGCACCTGTCCGTCGCCGGACGGAGTCGCCGCCGCGCTCTCGACGGGGGCAGGAGCAGCTGACTGAGCTGGGGCGGACGCATCCACCAACCCGGTCGGAGCGAGCGCTTGGCGGACGCTCTCCTCGGTCGCCTTGGACTCGCAGAAGCCGGCCTCGAGCGTCGATGTCTTGAAGTTGTAGGTGGCAGTGTTCATGCCGTCGGCGGTTCTCAGCGCGTCGAATAGGGTCTCGGCCGTTTTGGCCGGATCTTCACCCGCCGGCACGGCTAGCGCGATCGTCGCCGTTGAGCACGGCTGTCCTTGCGAGAATGTTTGGCTGATCGAGTCACCCTCGATCTGCGGCTTGTTGGTCTGGTTTCCGACCACGAGCGTAACCACGATGATCGAACCGACAATGGTTACGGTCAGGATGTTGCGCTTCGCGGCACCCGTCAAGCGCGTCGACGGGCCATTCTCGGCTTCAGCCTCGACGGGGGCGCTGGTTGGGTTCTTCGAGCGAGTGTTCTTTGCGTTGATCTTCGCGCTTGTGGCTGTGTCTGACTTGACGCCGGCAGCGGAAGTCCTCGTGGGCGCTACGGCATCACCCGACGCAGGCGCCATCTTGCGCCGAACCGCCATGACGAAGAACCCGCCAGCTGCCACGGCGATCAGAATGATGACGATCTGGGCTGTCGAGCCCGATGATGTCGCCGTGGTTGAGGCAGGGGTGGCCGCCACTTTGTAAGAGAACGCCATGTCGAGTTGGTCGCCCGGCTTCACGTCCTTGAACGACTTCGTATAGAAGCTGTAGCCAGAGGCCCCCGGCTGGAGTGCGGCCTCGGGCGATGGCTGAACGATCTGGGCACCTTGCGGGATGCGTACGCTCAACCGTACCTCGGGGACATCTTGGGTAGCCGACCACTTGAGGCCCGATGTGTAGTTCGTACCGTCGAAGGCGGCGGCCTCGCTGGTCACGATCTCGAGTTGGGCAGTGCGAGACTTTGTCAACGTGAACCGGTAGAGGTCCGAACCGTCAACCGTCGACTTCGTGTATTTGAGCTCAGGGTCGGCTGATGGATCGCCGCCGAGTATTTCGCCGACCCATTGCAGAGAGGAGCCTGCGGGGACAGAGAGCTCCACTTCGGCCGGCAGTTTCACCGCCTCGGGCAGTTCGCCTGAGACAAGCATCACACCACCCGACTGCTCCGAGTGCAGAGTGACATCGACCCGCTGCCATTCTGCGGGCTTGGCCATGGCTGCACCCGCCCACAGAAGGACGGACAGAAGCATGGCAACAGGAAGAACAAGACGAAGCGTGCGACTCATAGGACTCTCCTGACCTGGGGCTCAACGACGGCAAATGCTGTCGGAGATCAGATCCTGAGAGCGGAGACCTTGAGAAGCGCTGGTGTAGAAGCGAGTGATGTGCACGATGCGTACACCCCGCGTGTGAAGCCCCCCAAGAGGAGCCACAGGTCCGTGAACGACCTGCCCACGCACTTGAGCCTGCGGGCGAGTCTCCGGAGGGTACGTGGGCGCTCTGAGCCGGTACAGCACGCATGGGCGCATCCGACGCCGATACCGTCGCCACAGAGCGACAGAACCGCTACGCCGACTACCAGCACCAACACGACGAGTAGGATCCTGAGAGCGTTCATATCAACCGATCCAAAGCAAGCCCCGTGCCTCGTTGGGTTCGCCCACCATACTTGCGGAGGACTCACGTTCGATACGCGTTCGCACTTCCGACATCAGCGCCGCTTCCGAGTGGGTCTGTCCCTGTCGGGACGGTCGCCGGGCCTGGGCGCCTACCTGAACTCAGAGAGCGTACGCGCAGCCCATCGAGCATGCAAATGGAGGAATTGTGAAGATGTAAGAGGGCGCCTACATCGAGCGAACCAGCTCCTTTTCTGTCGGGCTGGATGATCCCCAGAAAGCACAGAAATTCGCCCCGAAGAGACGGTGTCCACTGGACCTAACCACTGTGTGATGCAGCCCACAATCTGAAGCCATCGGGCGCAATGTTCAGCCCCATGTTTCGGTCGCAGCACGACGAGCGGTCTGAGTGCTCATACATCGGCGCGACGAGAGCCAGGACCTTCCGACCCAGATTCACCAAAAGTATCACCGAAAGTCCGTGAGCACGTGAGCGTGAGGACTGCGCAAATGGCGACCTGGCAGACAGGGAAGACGGGCAGTTAGACGGCTAAGTATGGCGCATCTCCCGTCTGCGGGCATCAAACTCATAACCCGAAGGTCATCGGTTCAAATCCGGTCCCCGCGACCAATAAGTACTCAGGTCAGAGGCCTATCACCTCTGACCTGTTTGCGTTCACTGGTTCGTGACGGGCGATTCACGGCAAGTCATTGGAGTAGTGTGGGCTCATCGTGGTAGCCACACGGACTGGTCGCTTGCTGGCACGCCACAACCTCCTCGTCTACGCGGAGCGTCGGCTTGGACCCCAGAACCTGACCAACATGCGTCAGGGCGCAGTGGGCCTTGCCTAGATTGACAGGCTGAGGCGTGTCAATCGGTGTCCAGTTGGCGTGAGGCCCAGATTCACTCTCTGCGGGAGCGCAGTGCTAGGAGTCTCTAGCGCGACGCTGCTGCGCGCGCTCGTACTTCGCCTTCCCGCGCCTTCGCTTCTCTTCGACGGCCGCGCTGCGTGCTTCTTCTTCCTCGTAGTCGGAGACGCGCTGCCTCAGGCGACGGTTCTCTGCGTTCACTTCTGCGATGACTGTGGGAGAGACGAAGTCACGCATGGCCTCGCCGAGGCTCTGGACAATCTCGGGACGCCTGAGCCGGGGAATCTCACTCAGGTCCTGAGGGAATTCGTCAGGTAGTAGACCCTGCTCGAGTTGTTCAACCAGCGGACGTAGTTTCTCTGCGTAGACCCTCTCGGCCGAGACGATGACATCGTCGAAGCTCTTCTCCAGTACGGCCTCATCCAGGAAGTCGGCCGACGACCCGAAGAACTCGGCTCGAATCACGGTGCTGAAATCGTGGATGGCGTTCGAGTTCACGTAGGTTGACAGGAATCCCGCCAAGGCGAAGGGGGTGATGACAACGTTCTGGTCAATAGGCCGCGGCCCCTGTCTCGCGATCTTGTTGAGATAGCCACCGGCAGACAAGAGCAGGACGGTTGTTGGTAGCGAGAGCGCGGCGGCGACGTCAGGCCAGCAGTACATGATGGAGTAGGCCTCCGCCTCGCTCCGCATTCGCCTTGAGGTCTTATCAACCCCAGCCCCGGACCGTACGAACTCCATTGTCTGTTCGAGGACTTGATCATACTCCACGCATTCGCCTTGAGCCGGATCGACATCCACTACCGAAATGCCCCATCGCTCAGACAAGGTGGCCGCAATGCTCTCGGCTTCAGCAAGACCGCTTCCGGTGCACTCGGCTAGGTAAGGATGGATGCGAGTGGCACCTGCTTCCGTGCGCCACGCGACGAACCCACTGAGGAACTCGTTCCCATCGAACCCGGCAGTGCCCGTCGCTGCGGACAGCAGCGAGACTTCGTCACCTACATGGCTCTCCTCGAACTCCCTGGCCCATCTCGCATGACGCTCACATTCCTCGATGAACCCGCATGTTGTAAGTAGCGTGATGCCGGCATCCCGTGCTGACTCGACAAGGCGCCTAGTGTCCTCGTGGAGTGGGCCGCCTACCGCCATCAGCGAAATCAGGACGTTTGAGTCCACGAGAAGCGCCTTCTCCGTGATCAGCCCGGCCGCGAGGCCACTTGTCGGCGCATCCATTGAAAGCGCGTGCGAGCAGAAGAGTGCCTTCCCTAGGTAGTCCATGATTGTTCTCTGCGCTGTGTTTGGGCGGCGAAGCATGTCCACCACATACGTCATGAACCTGAACCTCATCGCACCATCCGCGATACGCGCCGATGCTGCGGCAATCGTGTCGTACAGGTCGAGCGAACTTGTTTGAACTGATGCCGTGCTAAACGCAAGACACACTGCTTCCGCGGCTCGCTCACTGAACAGCGAAACCAAGACATCGCGCAACACTGCGCCAAGTGAGCCGTCGCCCCGGGCGTGCAACTCGACGTCCTCTGACAGGTTGGCCCATATCCGGTTCAGTTTTCGCGACGACAGATCCGCCATCTCCAGACCCGCCGGAGTGAGGGCGACAATGTCATTAGCGATTCTCACGATCCCTGCGGTGGCGAGATCATCGAGCGCGGCCTCAAGGAAGGTGAGCCCGCGCTCGGAGACGCCGGCTTCGATTCGTAGCCGACCATCAAGCGTATCGCGGGTCATTGACTCGCACTGGCTCAAGACATTGACGCACAGAGCCTTGGTGGCCTGTAAGGCGACCGTATCTCCAGCCCTCTGAACGGCCTTCATAACGTACAAGGCCTGCGACAGTCGCATATCGGTCGACTCAATGGAGCCGACGGTCTGGGGCGCTTCGAGCCACTTCACGGCTAGTGCGAGTGAAGATTCAAGTTCTGCAAAGTCATTGTCAGAACTTGAAGGCACGACCTCAACATTGAACTCCCGGGAGAACTCGCGCGCTTGATCCCTTGATGCGTCAGCGAGAATGACTACGGGTTGCTGTTTCCTACGGATTTCGGCGGATACTTGTCGCGCGACGCTGCGGACATTCGGATCGGACATGGAGAAGCCAATCATCAGTATCGAACTCACGGTGAAGTGGGACTGCATGAACCGTCGCATGGCCATGAATTCATTGGCCTGCCTGACACGGTGGTAGTCGGAATCCGTGACCACTAGGGGCAACGAGTCATCTGCACGACCGTGCACATGTACCACCGTCTTGTCGAATGAGGATATGTCGACCTCTTCAAGGGATGCCTGCGTGTAGGTGTGGACTTCCGGGGCGGCACCGACTTGTCGCAAGTGACGCTCAAAGACGCAGTCGTAGTTGGTCGTGATGTATAGATGAGCGGGTAGTCGAGCGAGTAGTTCATAGATGCGCCCGTTGCCGCCAGGGTCTTGCGTGGCCTGCCGAATCCAGCCATCAAGCGTGGACTTGCCATCGACTCCGGTTTCGGTAAGCGTGCGAGCGATGATTCCCAGCGCTTCGTCCAAGCGCCCGGCGGATATCGCAGCGCGCGCAGAGGGAATCTCTCGGTTCAACATCCCCTCCGCCTTGCCGACGCAGTCTTCGGCGAGTCTCCTCCACGAAGGGAGACCGACCTGGCAAGAGGGGCCGGCACCGTAGATTATTACGGCGTTTCCAGCACCCAGCGCCTGTATGATTTCGTACATCTCGGCCTCCGAGGAACGAGTGCATCGCTCAGGATGACTGTGCGGGTGGCACCATGGACTCTAGTTGACCAACAGTCTCGCCGCGCTGGTCGCCTGGTGCAACCGTAACCAGACTTCGGGCGCACAGCCCGGAGGTCATCGGTTCAAGTCCGGTCCCCGCGAACAACACACTCGCAGCCATCCTCCTTGGGCCGGCTGCTCTGTGTTGCGGGGCGGGTGGTATTGGGAGAGCATGTGAAGGCACGGTCCATCGGCTTGACGGCAGTCACCGCTTGCAAGCACACGCCAAGATGGACCCACTCTCGGGATGATTGGGGGAGCATTGACGATTTGGGATCAGGGTCTGCGGGGCGTGCATCTCGAAATTGCGCGGGATCCAAGTCCGATCTTGTACGTTCTCGCTGGACCGGGGACCGGCAAGACCTTCGCGATGATGCGACGAGTCGCTCGACTGCTTGAAGAGGGGGCCAATCCGAGCCGGATTCTGGTGTGCTCCTTCACGAGAACCGCGGCCCGTGACCTTCGCGAGCAGCTTGAGAATCTAGCTGTACCTGGAGCTGACGCGGTCAAGGCCCAGACGCTCCATTCTTTGTGTTTCTCGATTCTGGCGTCAGAGCAAGCCTTTGAGTTCACCAACCGCACTGCTCGTCCTCTCATGTCCTACGAGCGGGATTGCCTCATCACCGACTTGGCGGCGCAGTACGGGGGGAAGCGTGCAGTCAAGCGATTGGTCTCGGCATACGAGGCAGCGTGGGCGAGATTACAGAGGGATGAGCCGGGGTTCGCTCCGACGCTTGAAGACCAAGCCTTTGAAGCTGGACTGCTCGCATGGCTTCGGTTCCATGAAGCAATGTTGATTGGCGAGCTAGTGCCACTAACGATTGGTTTCGTCCGTTCTAATCCAGCGCATGACACTCTGCCCCAGTTCGAACACGTGCTGGTCGACGAATACCAAGACCTCAACAAGTCTGATCAGGCCCTGGTTCGGTTGCTGGCAGACACGCACGCGCTGTTGGTCATCGGCGACGACAATCAGTCCATATACCGGTTCCGTCATGCGAACCCCGAAGGCATACGCACCTTTCCTGCTGATGTTCCGGGGACCACGCAGTATCAGATCACCGCTTGCAGGCGTTGTCCTGACAATATCGTTGAACTGAGCAATGCCCTGATTTCGCATGATCCACACACCACTCGCCCCACTCCACTTCAGCCTTCGGGAGGGGGACAACCCGCTGACGTATCGGTCGTACAGCACGCACACCTGCGCGATGAGATTGAAGGCACGGCCGACTACATCGACAAGTACCTTCACGATCACCCAGAAGTTGCTCCCGGTAGAGTGCTTGTGCTGTCCCCCAGGAAGTTCATCGGCAATGCCGTGAAGGACGCGCTGATCGCTCGCGGACGCAATGCCTTGAGCTACTTCAACGAGGATGCGGTGTCGTCGACTGGCGCGGCAGAGGGCTTCTGCCTGCTGACACTGCTGGTCAATCCTCAAGATCGTGCATCCCTTCGTGCTTGGCTCGGTCTCGGCGCTGACGACTGCCGCAAGACTGGTGCCGCCAGAGTCCGCGCGTACTGTGAGCGCGAGGATGCTGAGTTCCGCGAGGTGATGGACCAGCTCGCGGCTGGCAGCTTGTCTTTGCCATACACGGCCTCAGTGGTGGACAGATATCGAACGCTGCTCGCCAGACTGGGGGAACTCGACGGCCTCACGGGACTCGACCTGGTGAACGCACTTTGGTCGGAAGGCAACCCCGAATGTCGTGATATCCGGCTGTTGGCCACTTCGATCGCCTTCCGGATCCCAGAGCCTTCGGATCTGCTCGACGAACTACGTACCGCCATCACGCAACCGGAGCTACCGGGCAGTGATGGGGACATCATTCAAGTGATGAGCCTGCACAAGTCGAAAGGTCTGACTAGGGATGTGGTCTTCGTTGTTGGCTGTATGGCTGGCACATTGCCCTCAATCGACCCTTCCGACCCGCCACAAGTCCGGGCAGCTCAGCTGGAGGAGCAGCGGCGTCTCTTCTACGTCGCCATTACTCGGGCGACGAGTGTTCTGGTCATCAGTTCTTCCACGAGGCTGCTTTATGCTGACGCGATGCACAACGGAGCCACGGTTCGGCGCTCGGTCTTCATCGGTGGCGTCAAACACGCCGTGACCGCATTCACCCCATTCATCACGGAGATGGGAGCTTCACTGCCACAGCCTGTCACAGGGGCCGAATGGCGAACGCGTGAGGGTTTGGATGGCGAAGGGGTCTAGCGATGCGATCAGGCCGACTCGCCTCGTTCGTGGGTTGTCGAACGGACTCCAGGCGAAACCGGATTATGGGGGCAGGGAATCATGGAATACCAGCGAATCGATATAGCCGAACAGCAGCTTGAGGACCTGGTTCGGCGGTACGCGGGTCAGGTCGAGTCCGGACTCACGTATGTGGACCACCAACACGTGACTCGGGTTGGCGGCCGGCTCGATGTACTGCTCCTAGACAGCGGTGGATCCCTCGTTGTCGCTGAGCTCAAGGTGGTCGAGGACGACGGCATGCTTCTCCAAGGGCTTGACTACTACGACTACGTTGCGTCGAATCTGGAGGCATTCGTCCGGTTGTACGATCTGCCCCCTGCCTCGGCCACACAGCAGGTCAGATTGGTGCTAATCGCCCCTAGCTACTCACAGACATTGATCAGCCGCTGCAGGTGGATTAACGCACCAATCTCGCTCTTCACGTACAGCTGCCTCAAGTTCGAGGGTTCGAACGAGATCGTCCCCGTGTTCAACGAGCTGACACTTCCGTCGGCACCAGAGACCATTGAGGTCTACCACGTGAGCGGCCAGCTGAACTACATCACAGATGAATCGGCGCGGGCGCGGTACTCGAAGTTGCTAGACGAGGTCCCTCAGTGGCTGCCCGGAAGAGTGTCCGTCGATGCAATCAAGTACAACACGTCACTCAAGGTCGACGGCCATGTCTTCGCGTACCTCTCTGCACGGCGCAAGCACTTCCTAGTGGAGACCTATAACAGTGACGGAGTTTGGACTTCATACCCGATTCATGGTGACGACGACCTTGACATGGCCGCGCCAGTGATGCGCCACGCCATGGAGTCCCGCTCGGGCTAGGTGGGTCTCTCGGGAACGCGTCGCACTTCTGCGCGGTCGCGCGATGCGTTTCGCCGCAGAGCGAGCGACGCAGATCAGGTGAAGGCACGCTCGGGTGCACAACCCAAGAGGTCTCACAGATCCAAGTCCTGTCAACGCGACCGACATACATGAGCTCTTGAGCCTAGGTCGCTCGGTGCCCGTAAGCGTGCGAAGCTCGGGCAACCAGTCATTCTAGCAGCGGGCTCGAAGACCTTCGGCCGCAAGTTGTGGGGTCGATCAGTGACGCCGCTGCAGGATTTGTAGTCCAGTGGCTCAGCGAAGTCACAACTAAGACCCGTAACGGACCGAACGATCGCTCGTCGCTGGCCGCGCCTCTCATTGGGTACGGGTAAGCGCCGAGACCAAGGGACTCTGGCACCTGCCGGCCACTGACAGCTCGCTTGCGTCTAGCCCTGGTTCAAGAACGCTTGCGTGACAAGGTCGTCCAGGTCCGTGATTGCGTTGTCGGGTGACTCGCCCAGGCTGAAGAGCCTGTGCGCCTCCATTGATCGTCTCGCCAGCTGTTCGTGGATTGGGTCGTTCTGCTGGTACTTCGGAATCCGGATGTTGTTCAGGATGTCCACGCCTCGCTGTGTGTCGATTGTGTAGCCCTCGATCAGTCGTGCGATGAGGGGCGAGTTGATCACAGAGCACAGGTAGTGAGCTTCCCGGATGTCGTCGGTCGAGCAGGTGAGGACCTTCGAGTCGGTAACGACCGGCTTGTCGCCGAGCAGATCCGTGTCAATCGAGGAAAGCACGCATGCCATCATGCGTTTGCCCTGCTCGCGCCATACGACATGGTGTGGCTTGAACGTATAGGGTCCGACGTTGTCCAGACGGTAGAAGGGATGCGCCTTCGGATCGAAGAACTTTCCACTGCGTACCCGGGTCTCGTAGAGAAGTTCGCGGAAGTACGACAACCACTCATAGGTCCTTGGAGCATGAACCTTGAGTTCCGTTTCCGGGACGCCCCTGTAGATGCCGTCACCGGATGAGTTATGCGGGACAAGCATGTACCGGTGAGCAACAGTTCCCCATGCACGGATGTCCCGACCGCCGACCATCGGATACACGTACTGTTTCTCAACGTAGCCGACGTGCTCGCCGAGCGCCTTGGCCTTTGGCAGCCGGGACCTCTCGATAAGGTTCTTGATGCGGACTGTGTCGCCTTTGGCATCTAGTACCTCGATGAGGTAGATGCCTTTGGCTCCGCATGGCTCGATACCTTTCCGGCCTCGATACGGAGAATCCCCAAGAAACCTCTCTGCCGCAATGAGATCCGAGGCGGGTAGGGTAAGCCAAGGACTCTTCGGGTCGGCAGCGTTGATTGGCTGAGCACTCAGATCGACAAAGGCGATCTTGCTCATGGCCTGCTCGTACGTATCCCGTGCGTTCAGACGTTGCGACCCGGCGTAGACGCACCGAACGTACTCGCCCATGGGGTACGTCATTCTGCGGTTCTTCTTGAACTTCAACACAGAAGCACGGTTGCTGGCAAAGCCCAGAAACGGCTTGATCTCCTCCATGTCGTACACGGCCGTCACGGCGAACGGAACGTTCAGCTGGTCGCGTGTGATCTCGAACTTCCGGAACCCCTCGCCTCCCTTGGAGGCTTTGAGGAATGTCTGCGGAAGGACAAACACAACCTCGCCATCTGCTTTGCAGTAGTGATCGACAGCCACGTACGTGACTGCCATCGCGAAATCATCATGTGTGGTGATCTTGTCGTAAGCGTTCTTCTCGAAGATTCCGTAGCTAAGCCAGATGTCGAGTGTCTGGGTTCGGTACGTGTCCGACATGGCCTTCCAGGCTATCCAGGGCGGGTTGCCGACCACGATATCGAAGCCACCCATTGCAAAGAGGGGCGCGAACGCATCCTTAAGAATCGTGCCCCAGTAGCCGTCCCGGCTCGATAGGTGGAGTTCCGCGACCTGTTCATAGAACTCCCTTGCCACGACCATGTTCACATCGGTCATGTCGACGACATCGTTCTTCTCGATGTACTCGACGAACTCATCGAACGAGTAGTCCTCGACTCGACGCGAGATCTCTTGGAGGAACTTGTCGCTCTCTGTCCTGTCCTTGAATACGGGCACGTGGAACCGGCCGACGATCGTGTTGATATCAATACTGTGGGTGGCTTCTCGTTGCTTCGCGTGAACCGTCGGAACAAGCACCGAATCGCACATGTAGATCGGGATCGATATCGGCTCGGTGACCTGCGAGAGGTCTCCCAGGGCGAGCAGGTAGTTCGTCTTTGCGGAGATCGCCGTAATGGGGTTGATGTCGTATCCGACGATGTTCCGAGTCAGCTGAGTGATGCGCTGGGCAGGCGTCAGCCCCGGGTTCTTCTGGATGAATCTCTTGATCGCGTGCACGATAAACGAGCCAGATCCGCAGCAAGGGTCCAGCACCGTCCTCTCGGCCTGCCCGTCGTAGCCGGCTGTCTCGAGAACGAAGTCGACCAGCCAGCCGGGCGTGTAGTACTCCCCAAGAAGGTGGCGTAGGCCTCTCGGCACTAGGCCTTCGTACATCTCTCTGAAGAGGTCCTCCGTCGTTTCCGGCTTGATGATGGACGCAGTGGTCTCGAACTGGTCGAGCTGCAGGATGATCTCGTCGACCACGTCTTTGTCGAAGGAATCCGAGTAGATGAACCACTCGAAGTAGTGGATCTCAAAGAAGTTCTCGATCTTTCGATCTTGCCGAAACTTGCCCGAGAACAACTGGTTCAGGTCATGTCGATTCCGTGGACGGGCTGTTCCCGTCACCGGATCTTCAAGGGAGCTCAGGAGGTTATGAACGAGCAGCTTCAGAATGAGGTTGTAGTACGTCTGGATGCAGAAGAGCATCATCCGAACGTCTACATCGTCGGGTGCACTGTATGCATCCTTAAGTTCTTGTCGGTACCCAGTGAAGTCGGTCTCGAGTTCGCCATAGATGTCGCCGAATATGCGGTCCCACTCCTGGTATAGAGTGGCCACTCGTGGGTTCGAAGCGAGATTCTGTGCGAGAAGCTCATGCAGATAGAGGACGTGGCGACGACACATCTCCGCATCGGGTCCGAACGTTGAGAGCAGGTTACGAGGTGATAGTCTCACCCTGGTGGTTGAGCGCAGGTAAAGCAGTAGCTTCTTCAGGCCTAGAGTGAAGTCGTCGACCACCTCGTAGTCGAACTTGACGTTTCGGCTGCTACATACGCCCCTTGGGAACTCCTTTGTCTTGGATGGGTCGAACAGCTCCAGGGGTGTCGACGAGGGTGTGTAGCGGGCGAAGATGAACGTGGTTCCGTCAAAGCCGACACCCACCTTTGAAGATAGAAGTCGTCCAAAGCCTTCGTCGTCGCCGGCTGCCGCCTCATCCAGAGCGAAGTTGACCAAGTAGTGACGCAGACCTCTGTCTGTTGAGCCAGGACGACCTTCGAGCACCTCTGCTTGACCTCGCGGGCTCGCGATGAGCTGAGGCGCCTTATACTCGAAGATGACATCCTGATAGACGCTGTCAGCGCGCCCTCCATACGCGGAGACGACCTCATGTCGTCCGTCGATCGCCGAAAATGTCACTCCGGACAAGCGTGTCAGGAACTCGCTGGTGGCAATCCTGACGTCTTCCTCAGTATTGAGGCCCCGGACACGTCGCCTGAAATCCGTGATGTCCTGCTCGTTCAGCTTCACTGGGCCTCCGTTGGGATGGCGGTTCAACTCGTCATGCTCGACAGTGTGGACCTCGAATCAGGGGAACTCGATCATACCTGAGGGATCGGACATCCGAGCGATCCCGTCCGGGTACTTGTGGTCCGCGGACAGCGGATGAGCATCTTCACGTCGACGGTGGTCTTGCTCACCATGGAAGCGTGCAGCCGGACATCTCGCAAGGCGCGTGGGCCGGTGCGGTCGAGGCACGAGCTTGTCTCAAAACAGGCGACGATCAACGTGTCTTCAATCCTGCATTGCGACCGGATTGCTTGGGCAAGACTGGCCTCCAGCCTGGAGGGTGCCAACGGCCGCACTTCGGAAAAGCGCCGAGAAGTCCGAACGCGGTATTGCACTAGCGCAAGAAGGCGCCTCGTCGATCTTGCGGGCGAGTACTCCTGCATCGGCCATATCGCTTCTCGGCCTCACGTATGGCTCGAGGCCGGCCGCTGTGCCGGCCTTCGTTTCAAGGCCGCAGCCACCCAAGGCAGTTGATCCTGTCACCCCGACCGGCTACAATGTGAACGTCTGTTCGCCCCAATCCAGGAGTCCGCTTCGTGCCCGATTCGTCCCAACTGCGTGTCGCAGAGCTCTTCGCCGGCGTCGGCGGCTTTCGTCTTGGGCTTGAGGCCTCTGGTTGGCAGGTCGTCTGGAGCAATCAGTGGGAGCCTTCGACCAAAGCGCAGCATGCCTCTGCCTGCTACGTCGAGCGCTTTGGCGACGACGGCCATGTGTGCGACGACATTGCCAAGGTGGTCGGCTCAGAGCCGTCTGAGGGTCTGCCCGATTTCGAGCTGCTCGTCGGAGGCTTCCCGTGCCAGGACTACTCCGTGGCCAAGCCGCTGTCGCAGGCGGAGGGCATCCAAGGCAAGAAGGGTGTCTTGTGGTGGTCGATCTACGACATGCTCGTCTTGAGGCGCCCACCCTTCGTGCTCTTGGAGAACGTGGATCGTCTTCTCAAGTCCCCATCGACTCAGCGAGGCCGTGACTTCGGCATCATCCTCTCGTGCCTGGCGCAGCTCGGATACGTCGCTGAGTGGCGCGTCATCAACGCTGCGGAGTACGGCTTCCCCCAGCGGCGGCGGCGCGTCTTCCTCTACGCCCACCGGCTGGACCACTGCGGATATCGGTGGCAACCGGTCAGGCGCATCTTTAAGGATGGCGTGATGGCGCGAGCCCTGCCCGTCTCCACGCCGGAGTCCGAGGGTCCGGAGACCGAGGGCCAACATCCTGCGGCGCCTGACTTCGAGCTGGACGCGAATCCGTACGTGGTCAGTGAGACCTTCGGGCGGGGAAAGCGTCTCTCGCCGTTCCTCAATGCGGGCGTCATGGTCGAAGGACGTGTATGGACGCGACGAGTCGTCCCTGACTACGACGGACCGTTCGCGACGCTCGGAGACATCGTCGGCGAGACGCAGCACGTGCCCGAGAGCTACTTCGTCTCTGGCGACAAAGCTGCCCGGTGGGCATACCTCAAGGGCCCGAAGTCGGAACCGCGCGTCGATAAGAAGACCGGCCACGAGTACAACTATTCAGAGGGCGGGATGGCGTTCCCGGATCCGCTCGACCGCCCGGCTCGCACAATCCTTACCGGCGAGGGCGGCACATCGGCCTCTCGGTTCAAGCACATCATCGAGGACCCAGCGACAGGTCGGCTTCGTCGCTTGGTCCCCGAGGAACTTGAGGCGCTGAACGGTTTTCCTAGGGGCTGGACCGCGACCGGCATGAGCGACGGCCGCCGCGCGTTCATGATGGGAAACGCGCTGGTCGTGGGTATCGTCGAACGTATCGGCGCCGAGATCAAGAAGGACGCCGAGGCCTGCCTATCTGAGGGGTAGAACGATGCCCGCTCGTCTTGGTCCGCCTCCTGAGCCGTCTTCGGCTGCTGTGTCGCGCTCGATGAAGGGCAATAAGGCGCGCAACACGAAGCCGGAGCTGGAGCTGCGCCGGCTGCTTCGTGAAGCGGGGTACCCCGGCTATCGACTTCACTGGAAGAAGGCGCCGGGACATCCCGATATCGCCTATCCTGGCCGGCGAGTCGCCATCTTCGTGAACGGTTGCTACTGGCATCGCTGCCCGCACTGTCGGCCGCCCAGTCCCAAGGCGAATTCCCAGTTCTGGGAGCGCAAGTTCGAGCTTAATCAGGAGCGCGATGCGCGGAAGCAGCGCGAACTCGAGGAGGCCGAGTGGACAGTGCTGGTTGTATGGGAGTGTGAACTGCGAGAAGAGCCGAATCGAGTGCTAGCCGTAATCCTTGGAGTCCTCGGCCGCAAGCGGTAGCTGCGAGTCGTTGGGGTGGGCCCTTGTGAGGGGGATGACCTCGCCCCGGAGTGAACCCTTGGCTCCTATGCTGAACGTCTCGGGTGCCTCAAGGCCAATAACGACCATCGGCACGGTCAGCACGTTCATCATCGGCGGAAGGTAGCGCAGGAACTTCTCGTACTCGCCCACGGCTCCGTCGAAGTTGCCCGCGGCCTTCAGCGCCTTCGTAGCAGTGATGACAACTCCGCCGCTGGTCTGGATCTTCTTCTCGACATGGTTGAGCTCCCCTGACAGCGCCGGCTTGAGCAAGTTCCAGGCGATAGCTTCGCCATGGTTGAATGCAACCTCGACTGCCATGGTCTGGCTGGCGAAGTCCAAGCGCCAGCGGGTCTCTCGTCGTCTTGCGTACTCCGGGTGGTTGAAGATCGCGCTTTCGGCGTCCCAGATGTCACTGTCGAGTCGGGCGCGCAGAAGCCCGTTGATCGCGTCTGACAGACTCTTGCAACCGCGCCTCTTGGCTCTGGCTGACCTATGCGCCGCAATCAAGTCCGCATCGGTGATGCTGTCCAGCACTTCCCGTATCGACAGCCAGTCTCTTCGAAACGTCGGCTCGTTCTCGAATAGGAAAAGGCCATTCCTGTGGGAGTGGAGTTGATACTTCACAGTGTCTCCAAGCGCAAGGGACGCTTCAGTGCGAGTGTACGACAAGTGACCTTCGGGCCTGCACCCCGAAGGTCATCCCCACACGCCCACGTCGTCACTAACGTTGGGCCCTCGTGGCACCACCGGGCTGCACAGAATCGGCAGCGAAAGGGGAGGGTGGCGGATCGGCTTCCGTGGAAAGGGCGAGTTGACGCCTCTTTAGCGCGGCTGCCCACATGCCGAATACTCGCAGTAGGGATGAGCGGCTTCGCACCTGCAGCTCGCACGCGCAAGCACCATCCAGCTCGCGAGCCCGAGCGGGCGCTGGGCCGAGTCATCGATCTGCCGTGCGCGAGCAAGATGACCTCAGAGACGAATAGCCGGCTGACCTACGAGTTCTGAGCCTGGCCCGTAGGGGGCTCGGCTCGGACTGGGGTTCGAGCAATGGGTGGACAAGAGTGGCAGTGATCATCGGCAATCCCGGCGAGGGTGCGCTACTGCGCGGCCTGCTCAATCGTGTCCTCGCGGTGGTCTTCATCACCCTGTTTGCCGGCATCCTCGTCGCTGGCGTCGCGTGGTTGCTCGGCGGGTCGCGCGCTTGGTGGGTGGTGGTAGTCCCGGTGGTGGTAGTTATCGCTGAGATCGTGTACTACCGGAAGACGATCGCCGAGGTGCTCGAGCTCTACGCTGAGGGCGGCAACTGGCTCAAGGGCGCCGAGGGCGAACGACGTGTCTCGGCTGAGCTCGGCAAGCTCCCTGACGAGTTCATCGTCTTCAACGACTTCCATCCGGTGAAGGACGGCACGCGCGCCGCATGGAACGTCGATCACATCGTGATCGGCCCGTCCGGCGTCTTCGTGATCGAGACCAAGCACTACTCGAACGCGCGCGTGCCGTCTGCTGCCGAGAGCGGGATCACTCGGCGGAACGTCAAGCAGGCGAATGCGAACGCGCTGGAACTCAAGAATCGAGCGGTGCGGTGGTCTGGGGGACAGCTCCAGGGTCTCTTCGTCGTGCCGGTGCTTGTCTATGCGCAGGACGGCGCGAGCGTCACGAGTCTCTGGGAAGGTCACGTGCGAGTGCTTCCGCTGAGACTGCTCGTGAAGACGATCCTGGACCACCGCGAGACGGCGATCGATCACGACAGGGCGTCTCGGCTTGCCCTGGTGCTCTATGACCAGATGGATGTCGGTACGCGGACGCCGTTCAAGGACGACATCGTGCGGTTCGGGCGGGTCGTCCGCACTGTGCCGCGCACGGCCGCGCCTGCGGCGGCACCTGCGCCCGCGGCCGCGCCAGCTCGACCGGCATGCCCGAAGTGTGGCAGTACGCTCGTCGTGCGTACTGCGCGGAAGGGAGCGCATGCCGGCGAGTCGTTCCTGGCGTGCCCCGGCTTTCCGGAGTGCAAACACACGGCACCGCTGCCGTCATAGCTGTCGCGGGCCCCTGAGCATGTAGGTGAGTGCTTGCCGGAGTCGATGCTGCCGAGGCGCTCGGGACCGTCCTTGATGTGAGGCGGTTGCTCGCCGCGCAATGTGGTTGCGATGCGGCGCAGGGTTATGCAGACTCTGAACACTAGGCCAGGATGGGGGAGCGATATGTCGGCCACAGCAGAGACCTTTGCCTACTCCATCGCAGATGCGAGGGCGCTGCTGGCGTACTTCGATTCATGTCCGAAGTCCTCTCCATCCGATGGTGAAGTCCTCAAACGTGCCGGCTTGATCATGGCCGCCGTGGCTTGGGAGACCTACATCGAGGAGCGACTGCTCGAAGAGGTGACATCCAGACTCGCGAACAAGGGCGCAGGGCGGGCCGGCAAGTTCATGGTCGAGCGGCTGCGCGAGGATCTTCGTCGGTGCAACAATCCCACCTCCGACAAGGTCCGGAAGCTGTACCGCGACTACCTTGACTTCGATGTGACTGCCGCGTGGGAGTGGAACAACTACAAGGCCGCCGATGCGCGAAAGACGCTCGACAAGTTGATCTCGACGCGCGGAGACATCGCGCACCGATCCAACCCCGCGATCCCCGGCAAGCCACCGGCGGCTCATCCCGTGAAGCGGGACGAACTCGCAAAGGCGATTCGATTCCTGACGGAGCTGGTCGCCGCAACGGAGCGTGCCCTGAAGTAGGAGCTGGGCGCGCCGGGTCGCCCTTCGGGTCCCCCACCCGACGGTCGGGCGCCCTCACTCCTCCCCGAGCGCGCGCCGCACGTCGCTGATCAGCTCGGGCAGCAGTAGCACGTTGCCCCATACGATCTCGTCATCCACCAGCGCGTAGCCGTGGATGAGCTGGTTCCTGAACCCGATGATCGCGTTCACGTGAGCGATGGTGCCCACCAGCTCGGCGTCGGCGGCACGACCCTGATTGAGCGCCTCGCCGATGATCTCGAACTGCCGCTCCACAGCCGAGCGCAGCTTGTCATCGCCCAGGTAGGTCTCAAGGGTCTCATCGCGAACGAACCTCTGGATGGCGTCGGCCGCCGTAAGCACGTCGGTCAGGCATATACGCACGTCACGCGGCCTCATACAGCACCACCTTGGTGCGCTCGATCTCCTCGGCCAGCACAGGATTGCGAATGGCCGTGGAGACCATGACGTCGACGGGCATGCCCATGATGGCCTCGAGCTCAGCTGAGAGGGCGGCGTACTCCTCGGCCTTCATCCGCGGTTCGAGTGGCGCGAAGGTGACGAGCACGTCGAGGTCGTTGGGGACGACGTCATCGCGGCTCTGTGTGGCGGAGCCGAACAGCGCGCTGGATGTCACGTGATGCCGGCGGCACGCGTCTTCGATCGCCGCGAGATGGGGGCGCACATGCGGGTTCACTCGCTCGAGGTTCGATTCGGCTGCGGATGTCTGTGCCACGCCGGTCCCCAGCAGATCGCGCTCCGCCTCAAACAGAGGCATGACCAACTGGGAGACCACCGGGTCGCCGCCGGCGAGCTCGTGGAGCATCGCGCGGCCCACTGAACGGCGAGTCACGAGTCCTGCATCGTGCAGTCTCGACAGGACACGGGTCGCACCCGCGTGGCTCAGTCCCGAGACGCGGGCGACCTGCCGGCCTGTGAGCGGCTCGGTGGCGAACGCCAGAGCTCGCAGCACGGCGATTCGTCCGGTACCGGCGAGCAGATCCTCGAGTGTTTGGATGCTTCGCATAGCACTATGGATACTACGGTATCCATTTGAGCCGCGCAATGATCCGCCGCCCCGCCCCACGCCCGCCCGATGGCATACTGGACCGAGGGGCACCAACCGTGCCCTCACACACCAGACGCGAATCGGGGCACGCATGCGTACGACTCGGGGATTAGCTGCGGTTCTGGCTGGGCTGTTCGTCGTTGGGTCGCTGCTGGGCTGCACCGCTCAGGCCGCTCAGGTCGAGGCGCCCCCGCCAGCGGAGACAATCGCACCGCCGCCCTACGTCGTAGAGTCCGATTCCGGTCAACAGGCCCCGGCAGACTCCGCGCCCACTGAGAAGGACGCGTCTTCGGGTTCCTCGGCGAGTGAATCCCCGTCCGATCTCAAGCTCATCTCGGCCAAGGCCGTCCGGGTCGTCGACGGCGACACCGCGGTCTTCGCGCTGACGGACGGGCGCGAGGAGAAGGTCCGCTTCATCGGGATCAACACGCCCGAGTCGACCACCAAGGTCGAGGAATACGGCAAGGAGGCGGCCGCCTACACGCGTAAGGCGCTGCCGGCCGGGCGCAGCGTCAAGCTCGAGCCCGACGTCGAGGAGCGCGACCGCTACGGGCGCATGCTGGCCTACGTTTGGCTCGGGACCCCCAAGCAGGCATCCGAGTCCGAGATCCGCGCGAAGATGCTCAACGCGAAGCTCGCGCTCGACGGCTACGCGCAGCAGATGACGATCCAGCCCAACTCGAAGTACGCGGACTACTTCACCGAGTTCGTCCGAGAGGCCCGGCAGGCGAACCGGGGCCTGTGGGCGGGGGGCTCGGCCGAGGAGGAGCCTGCCGCGTCTTCGTCAGGTGGCTCGGGCGGCAGCTACATCGGCAACCGCAACACGATGAAGTTCCACGAGCCCAGCTGCAGCTCGGTCGGTCAGATGAACCCGAGCAACAAGGTCCCGCTGTCGTCGCGCCAGCAGGCGATAGACGGCGGATACGTCCCGTGTGGGCGGTGCAATCCGTAGGGGCACAGTCGGCAGGCGACAGCCGCGGGTATACGCGGCGAGTCCAACCGCATCCTTACCGCGAAGACTCGTCAGACATCCCCTGTACACTGACCCCCAGCGCGTCCGCCACCACACCGAAGGGCCCCCGTTGCCGCCGCACGCCACATCCAGCACGTCGCCGCACGACACGCTCTCCGAGGTCTTCGGCTACGCGGAGTTCCGCTCGCACCAGCTCGAGATCATCGAGCACGTCATCGCGGGCGGCAGCGCGTTCGTCCTGATGCCCACCGGTGGCGGCAAGTCGCTGTGCTACCAGGTCCCGGCGCTTCACCGCGAGGGCACGGCCGTGGTGGTCTCGCCGCTCATCTCGCTCATGAAAGACCAGGTCGACGCCTTGCGGGGCAACGGCGTCTCGGCCGCCTACCTCAACTCCTCGCTCGACGCCGAGCAGGCCGCGGCTGTGATCGCAGACCTGCGCGCGGGCCGGCTCGAGCTGCTCTACGTCGCCCCCGAGCGCCTCATGATGCCGTCCATGCTCTCGGAGCTGCATCGCACCGAAGTCTCGCTGTTCGCCATCGACGAGGCGCACTGCGTCAGCCAGTGGGGGCACGACTTCCGGCCGGAGTACGTCCAGCTCGGCGGGCTGCACGAGGCCTTCCCCGACGTGCCCGTGCTCGCGCTGACCGCCACCGCCGACGAGCAGACGCTCGCCGACGTTCGCGCGCGGCTGCACCTGGCCGACGCGCCGCTGTTCGTCGCCGGCTTCGACCGCCCCAACATCCGCTACACCGTCGCCGAGAAGCGCGACGCTCCCAAGCAGCTCGAGCGCTTCTTGGCAGAGCACCCGCACGACTCCGGCATCGTGTATTGCCTGAGCCGCAAGCGGGTCGAGGAGGTCGCGCGACGCCTGCGCGGCGCGGGTGTCTCGGCGGCGGCGTATCACGCGGGGCTGCCCGCGCCCGAGCGCTCGCGCGTGCAGGAGGGCTTTTTGCGCGACGAGGTGCGCGTCGTGGTGGCCACCGTCGCGTTCGGGATGGGGATCGACAAGCCCGACGTGCGCTTCGTGGTCCACTACGACATGCCCAAGAACATCGAGGGCTACTACCAAGAGACCGGCCGAGCCGGGCGCGACGTGCTGCCCGCCGAGGCGCTGTGCCTGTTCGGCCTGCAAGACGTCGTGACCGCGCGCATGCTCATCGAGAACGGCGACAACGCCGAGCAGATCCGCATCGAGCTGCACAAGCTCAGCGCGATGATCGGCTTCGCCGAGGCCACCTCGTGCAGGCGGCGGGTGCTGCTCGGCTACTTCGGCGAGCGGCTCGAAGACGACTGCGGCAACTGCGACGTGTGCCTCGACCCGCCCGAGCTCTACGACGGCACCGTCGATGCGCAGAAGGTCCTCTCGGCGGTCTATCGCACGGGGCAGCGGTTCGGCGCCGGGCACGTGGTCGACGTGCTGCGCGGCACCGCGACCGAGAAGGTCGCGCAGTGGGACCATGATCAGCTGTCGGTCTTCGGCATCGGCGCCGAGCACTCGCGCGACGAGTGGATGGCCGTCATCCGCCAGGTCATCCACCTCGGCTACCTGCGGCAAGACATCGCGGCCTACTCGGCGCTCAAGCTCACCGAGACGGCCGGCACCGTGCTGCGCGGCGAGACAGAGGTGCGTCTCGCCCGCCACCGCCCGCCGACCAAGTCACGCGCCGAGAAGCGCCCGAAGCGCTCCATCGCGCTCGAGGGCGCCGAGATCGACGAGGAGCTGTTCGAGCGGCTGCGCGAGCTCCGACGCACCATCGCCGCCGAGCAAAGCGTGCCGGCCTACGTCGTGTTCGCCGACCGCTCGCTGGCTGACATCGCAGCGCGCAGGCCTACCACGCCCGAGGAGCTGCTGGAGTGCCACGGCGTGGGTGCGGCCAAGCTCGAGCGCTACGGAGCAGCGTTCCTCGAGGCGGTCGCGGGCGGGTAGGGCGGCTAGAGTCGCCCGCTGCACATCGAGAGCACCAGCAGAGCCGCGATACCCAGCATCCCAGCCAGAAGCCGCCACGGCAGCGGCTGCTCGCGATCGTACGAGTCCGGTCGTGGGTGGCTTCGGCGGGGTGCGTAGGTGCCACGGTCTCGTGCCGGGCGTCTGCCCTCACGGCGCGCGCGGTGTCGCTCGGCGGTCTCCTTGGCCATCTGCAGGTGGCGGGCGTGCACCTCGGCGTCACCGGACTTGTCCAGTGACTCGAGTAGCGCTGCGACCGACGCGATCGTGCTGGTGTCGAGGGCGCCGGCGTTGGGCGCGAAGTCGGCGCGGGTCGCGAGGTGGTGCTCGAGGCCCTTGGTGTCCAGTACGCGCGCGCTGTCTTCCGGCGTCAGCTCAAGGTCGCTGATGGAGCCGAGCGCGAACACCACGACGCTTTGCGTGTACTCCGGGCCGATGCGCAGGCCGTGCTGCTGTAGCACCCGCAGGATCTTGGTCCGGTGACTCTCGTTTTGCTTGAGGGGGCTGTGCAGGTCGCGGGTCCGCCCGTCGCGGTAGTGCGCGATCCAGTTACGATCGCTGCTCGTTCCCGAGATCGAGGCGTTGTAGAACTTGGTCTCGATCAGCAGCAGTCCGAATCGGTCGATCAGGATGTGATCGAGCTGCGTGGTGGTGTCCACGCTGTCGAAGAGCAGGTCGTTGAGGACGACGGCCTCGGGTGCCTTGTACCGGGCCAGAACGCCTGCGACCAGGTCTTCTCCGCGCTCGCCGGCGTTCTTCCGTTGTGTGCTCTCCAACTCGGCTCCCGTCTCGGGCCCCCACGGCCAAGCTCACCCTCGGGCTGTCGCTTGTTCATGCTTATCACAGTGAAGTCGGGCGCGTCGACGGGGCGACCGTCTGCTCTGCCACCGAGTAGGGCGTGACGGTCGAGTGGATCCCTGTTGGGCGGGTAGCGTCTCGCCTACGGCACCAGATCCAGCGTCGCGTCGAGCTGCGTGATGCTTCCGGCCGTGATCGGCAGTGTCACGTAGTGCGTCGTGTAGCCGGGCGCGGTCACCCATATCTTCGAGTAGCCCGCTCCGAGGTTGTCGAGCCGGTAGGTGCCGTCGACCGCGGTCGTGGTCGTCGCACCGGACCACAGCCGCACGGTCGCGCCCGGGATCGGAGTGTTGTTGGTGTCGCGCACTATGCCGGCGAGCGAGCCGCCGCTGGGCCACGGGTTGGCGCCGGGGCCGCTGCCGTGGCACGAGGAGTAGCAGTCACGCTTGCGCCACGAAGTGGGGGTGTAGTTCTGGCGTGCGATCGCCTGGAGCCCGCCGGCCGCGCTTGAGTACGGTGACGGATCCTGCGCGTAGCCGAGCATTCTCGGCAGGCCCGATCCGTGAGGCAGCTGGGTGTGGCACATGATGCACTGGCCCTCGGCACCGCGATGCTGGGTGCTGGAGTGGACCGCATTGCTCCAGGTCGTGCCGTTCACGAGGTCGTGGCACTTCTCGCAGATGGCGTCCTGTCCCGTGGTGCTCGCCATGCCGTCAGCCTCGGCGTCGTCCAGGCGCAGCGTCTCGTAGAGCGCGGGATAGTTGGGATCCGAGGTCGACCCGCCCGGCGCGATCGACGAGTGGCAGCTGGCGCAGGTGACGACCGACTCGAACGTCCACCCGGGCTTGAGGAAGGCACTGTCGGCCGGCCGGGTCCAGGTGTACTGCGTGCCGTAGATGGTGAAGGTGTCGAGCATCCAGTGGCGCGACGCGTAGACCCGGTGCAGCGACAGCGAGCCGTTGGTCAGGCCCATGCCGTCGCTCGCGTGCGTCACACCCGCCGAGGGCAGATCCCACTTCAGCCGGGCCTGGGCGGGGGCGGCGATGGCAAGACACGCCGCCAGGAGGAGTACCAGAAGCGCGACCTTACGCATCGCACTCACCACCTTCGGTTTGCACGCAAACGCCTACAGGTACGTTCATACCCGCCTCAGCGCAACCGGCGGGCGCGCACCGCCGCCGTTGGCCGGTTCGCTCGCGATGCTCTCGGCATCCGGGTGCGCACCCGGCGCCCGTACTACAATGACCCTCGGACGTGTCGCTGAGCTCAGGGGGAGGACTCATGTCGTTTTGGAGCAGCTACTGGTGGCCCGCGGTCACCGCGCTCGTCGGCTTCGTCTACGTCGGGCTGCTCCTCAACCAGTGGCACCACCGCCGCCAGCCGCACCAGCTGGCCTGGGCGTTCGGCTTCTTCCTCTACGGCGCGGCCGCGTTCATGGAGTTCTACTCCGAGTACACCCAGAACTGGGATCCGACCGTCTACCGCGTCTACATCGTGTGCGCCGCCTCGATGGTGGGCTTCCTGGGCTTGGGCACGCTCTACCTCATCACCAAGCGCCGCATCTGGGGCCACATCTACCTCGGGTTCAACCTGGTCATGCTGGCAATCTTCTTGTGGGGCGCCTTCAACGCGCCGCTCGATTACGCCGCGCTCAAGCCGGGCATAGTCGTCGGCGGCGCGGGACTCGGGCCCAGCGGCTCGTTCCCGCGCATCATGTCGCTCGTGTTCAACATCCCGGGCACGCTGCTGCTGCTGGGTGGCTCGGCGTGGTCGGTGATCAAGTTCTGGCCCAAGAAGCAGTACCGCTACCGCGCGTGGGCCAACGTGCTGATCTTCACCGGCACTCTTTGCATCGCCGGCGCGGGTTCGATGGCGCGCGCAGGCATGACGCAGGGGCTGTACTTCGGCGAGATGATCGCGAGCGCCATCCTGCTCGCGGGCTTCCTGATGGCCAGCACGCTTGAGAAGGGCGCAGGTACCATCCGCGCCGAGCGTGCCGAGCGCCAGGCCGCTGAGGCCGCGGCACCGGGCTCCGAGGGCTAGGGGCGCACGCGTGCGCAGGGTACTCGCGTGGATCGGCGGCATCGTCGCGGCGCTCTTCGTGGGCTGGGCCGTGCTGCACGTCGTGATCTCGCCAGTGAACCCCGAGCAGGAAGCACCCGAGCAGCACGTCTCGGCGCCGTGCTGGACCTGCCACATCGTGAGCGCCTCGGCCGAGCTGCAGGAGCTGGAGTAGCGCAGCCCTACACCAGCGCGAGCAGCCCCGTCACCGCGTCGGCCGTCACGATCGCGCCCAGAACGCCGAGCACCCCGGCGGTCACCAGGGCCGCGTTGTCGACCAGCCACGTCTGCGTGCGCGCCAGCACCGCCTCCGAGCGCTCGCGCGCGACGAGCTGGTAGACGACCGGCGCCGCGACCGTCGCGCTGGCGAGCGCCACGAAGCCGGCGAGCGCCGCCAGCTGCACCGTGACGCTCGTCTCGGCCTCGAGTATCAGCACGACGCCGGCCACGTTGAGCGCGAGCGTCTTGGGGTTGAGCCCCGCAAACGCCGCCGAGGCCCAGAACGTCTTGCCCGCCGAGAACCCCTGCAGCGAGCTCATCCAGCCCGGCATCTCCTTGGGACCGGTGGCCGCGCGGCTCTTGACCCACTTCGCGATCGCCGCGGCCACGAGCCCGACGCCGATGAGCAGCTTGACCCCCAGCAGCCACGGCCCGGTGTCGCCGGCCATCGCTCCGACATCGCCAGCGAGCAACACGAGTCCGGCGACCGCCACGAGCCCCGCCACCCACCCGCCCAGAAACGCGAGCGCGGGGCGCGGGGCGTCAGGCGACGAGAGCAGCACGATCACCGCCACGACCGCGGGCGGGTTGAGCGCGATACCGACGGCGATCGCGGCAAGCTCTGCGATGTTCACGGGTGCGTTTCCGGTCTTCTCGGCGATTGGTTAGCCCGGGCCCCAGGGCAGGCCGAGCGCGTACCAGACGGCGAACAGCGCGGTCCACACGATCGTCAGCGCGACGAAGTAGGGGAGCATGAGCGCGATGATGGTGCCGATGCCGCTGCGCTTGTCGTAGCGCGCCGCGAAGACCACGATCAGCGGGAAGTACGCCATGATCGGCGTCACGATGTTGATCGGGGAGTCGCCCACGCGATACGCCGCGAGCACGACCTCGGGCGCGACGCCCAGGCGCAGGAACAGCGGGATGAACACCGGCGCGAGCAGCGCCCACTTGGCGATGGCCTGCGGCATGATGACGCCGACCACGACCGTGATGAGTATCGCGCCCAGCAGCAGCGGCAGCGTACCCACGCTCATCGTCTCGATGAGGTCGCCGAGCTGCACCGCCGCGATCTGCGCGAGGTTCGAGTAGTTGAAGTACGCGATGAACTGGGCGATGAGCAGGAACAGGAACAGCAGCCCGGCCAGCCCCGCCCACGACTTCTGGATCGCGCCGATGACCTCGGTGCTGCCCGACAGCGTGCCCGCACCCTTGCCGTAGCCCAGACCCGCGCCCAGGAACACGAGCGCGATGATCACGATGAGGCTGTCCATGAACGGTGACGTGCCGATGATGGCGCCGGTCATGGTGTCGCGCAGCGGAGCGTTGGCCGGGAAGGTGAGCAGCCCCACGCCGACGAGCACGATCAGCGTGCCGATGCCGGCCAGGCGCAGGCCGCGGGAGTCTTGCTCGGGCGTGATGTTGGCGAAGGTGTCGGGCTCATCGGCGTGGATCTCCTCGGCCGGTGCGACCGACTCGTCGTAGGCACCCAGGCGCTTCTCGACGATGCGCGAGGTCACGACCGCGAGCAGCACCGTGAGCACGATCGTCGAGGCGATGCCGAAGTACAGGTTCGCGGTGATGTCGATGGTCAGCGTCGGATCCACCAGCCCGATGGCCTCGTTGGTGATCTCGGTGAGGATCGCGTCGGTGGGCGTCACGAGCAGGTTCACGCCGAAGCCGCCCGCCACGCCCGCGAATGCCGCCGCCATGCCGGCGAGCGGGTGGCGCCCGACGCTCTTGAACGCCGCGGCTCCCAGCGGGATGAGCACGAGGTAGCCGGCGTCGGACGCGATCGAGGAGATGATGCCGAGGAACACGATGATGTAGGTCAGCGTGGCCGGCGACGAGACCGCAACGAGCTTCTTGATGAGCGAGGCGATCAGCCCCGAGAGCTCCGAGATGCCCACGCCGATCATGACGATGAGGATGATGCCCATCGCCGTGAAGCCCATGAAGTTGTGCACGAACGAGGTGAACAGGAAGCGGATGCCGTCGGCGGTGAGCAGCCCCTGGGCCTCGACCGACTCGGTGACGACCTTGTAGTCGCCCGCGTCGGCCTGCTCGTTGGGCAGCGACTCGCCCGGCATGACGGAGCCGGCGATGTCGTACTGCTCGACCGGTACGGGCACCGGCTTGACGACCTCGTAGGTGGCGCTCGCGCCGAGCAGGTAGAAGACCTGCGAGAGCACGATCATGCCCGCGCACAGGATCAGGAACAGTACCGCGGGGTGCGGGACCTTGTTGCCGACGCGCTCGATGAAGTCGAGAAACCCTCCCGAGCTCTTCGCCTCGGCCGTCGCGCTCGCCGAGCCACTCATCGGGCACCTCCGTCATCCATCGAACCGAGCCTGCCGAGGAAGTCGGCGATGGCCACGACGGTCTTGGAGAACTCGTCGAGCAGCACGCGCTCGTTGGGCCCGTGGATGTTGGCGTAGCCGTCCGTCGCACCGCCGAGCATGACGACAGCGCCGGGAGCCGCCTGCTGCAGCGCGCTCACGAGCGGGATCGAGCCGCCGCCGCCGGCGGTGATCGTCTCGGCGCCCCATGCGTCGGACCACGCCGCGGCCGCCGCGTCGAAGACCGGGCTCGAGGTGTCGGCCGCGAACCCGTTGCCGGTCGGGCCGGGGGTCACGGTGAGCTTGATGCCGAAGGGCTCGACCGCCTCGAGGTGGCGCATGACTGCGGCCTGGGCCTCTTCGGCCTTCTGGCGCGGGTGGACGCGGACGTTGATCTTGGCGCGCGCGTAGGGCTGCACCGCGTTGAGCGCGGCGTCGACACTGGGCGCGTCGATGCCGATGACGGTGATCGCCGGCCCGGACCACACCCGCGAGCCGAGCGACCCGGTGCCCACGAGCGGCTGGCCGTCGACGACCTCGGCGAGCTTGTAGAACTCCTCCTCGGAGCTGCCTCCGCCGGTCCACTCCTCGCGCAGCAGGCCGTCGACCGCGACGTTGCCGGCCTCGTCGAACAGCGTCGAGAGCGCCCGGATGAGCGCGATGAGTGCGTCCGGGGCGGCGCCGCCGTACTGGCCGCTGTGCTTGGCCGAGGCCAGCGTGCGCGCCTCGATGATGACGTTGGCCATGCCGCGCAGCGCGACGGTGAGCGTCGGCACGCCGGGCGAGACGCTGCCCATGTCGGCGATGACCATGGCATCGACGTCGAACCACTCGGGGTGCTCGATGGGATACGGCGTGAACGCGCCGCCACCGACCTCCTCGAGGCCCTCGATGACGACCTTGATGCCGACCGGCGGCTTGCCGTCCCACGCGCGCAGGGCGCCCGCGATGGCGACGATGTTGGACTTGGTGTCGCCCGCGCCGCGGCCGAACAGTGCGCCGTCCTTGAGTGTGGGCTCGAAGGGGGAGGTCTCCCACAGCGCCTCGTCGCCCGCGGGGACGACGTCGTAGTGGCTGTAGAGCAGCACCGTCGGGGCGCCTTCGGGCGCGGGTATCTCGGCGACGATGATCGGCGCGGTGTCGGGGAGCTCGAGGTTGTCGACCGTGCAGCCGACGCCGGTGAGCAGCTCGGCGATGAAGTCGCGCGCGCGCAGCAGCTCGGCGTGGGTGGAGGCCGGGTAGCCGACCTCGGAGACCGACGGGATGGCGATGAGGTCGGACAGCTCGGTGGTGAGCTGGGGCATCATCGCTTCGACGCGCGCCGCGATCTGATCTGACGTGGGCGGGACGGGTCCGTTCATGAGGGACTCCTTGTCGCGATGCCGGGTGACTGCAGAACAGATACCCGAACAGTGCGGTTATGGAGCGGGTGGCGCGGGGGCCATCGGGTCGGGCGGTATGCCGTCAGGGACGATGCCGATAGAATCGAGGACGGCGGACCACGTGCCTGAGCGCGTGTCGCGTCAGCCATGTGAAGGCGAACGTCCGAGGGGGAATCGGTGGGCGACCTTGAGCTTCGAGTCACGGTGTTGATGCACGAGTACGACACGCTACGCGCCGAGATCCTTCAGAGGATGTCGCACCGGTTCGCGATCATGGGCTTCGCGGGCGTGGTGGGCGGCTACATGTTGTTCGAGGTGAAGCGCGCGAGCGACTACCAGACCCTGTTCCTTGCCGTTGCGGCCGCGTTCCTTCTCGCCATCTGGTGGCAGATGGGCAGGGTCATGCTTCGCTGTTCAAACCGCATCGCCGAGATCGAACTCGCCGTCGAGCAGCTCCTGCCCGGAGTCGGGATGTGCTGGGAGTCGGGTCGCCGCGGTTCGCCGTTCATGCACAAGGTGCACGGCGACTGAGTCCGGCGTGTCGCTTGGGCGACCGCAGGGGCGTGACGGCGAAGTACACTGGTGGCGTCCGCTGTAGTTGGGGAGGCCAAGGATGCCCGCACGAGCAGTCCTCATCATCGGCGGTGGTGCCGCCGGGTTGCCCGCCGCGATCGCTGCGGCGCGTGCCGGTGCGCGCGTCACCGTGCTCGAGGGCTCGGCGCGGGTGGGCCGCAAGATACTTGCGAGCGGCAACGGGCGCTGCAACCTGGGAAACACGCACGTCGAGCCGTCCGCCTTCAACGACCCCGGGTTCGTCGCACCGGTGCTCGCCGAGTACGGCTGCGACGAGGTGCGCGACTTCTTCGACCGGCTCGGGCTGACGACCTACGCCGACGACGAGGGCCGGCTCTACCCGACCACCAACGTCGCGAACTCGGTGCTCGACGTGCTGCGCCTCGAGTGCGCGCATCTCGGCGTGACCGAGCGCGTGGAGGCCGAGGTCGCGCGCATCGAGCGGACGGCGGACGGCTTCGAGGTCGTGACCGCCTCAGGCGAGCGCCTGGCCGCCGGCGCGGTCGTGGTCGCGACCGGAGGCGGCAGCCGGCTGCTGTCCGGGCTGGGGCACGGACACGCCGCGGGCGTGCCGGTGCTCGGCCCCATCAAGACCGACCCGCGCCTCGTGCGCAGGCTCTCCGGCATCCGCGTGCGCTGCGCCGCGTCGCTGCTCGATGCGGACCACACCGTGCTCGCGACCGAGCGTGGCGAGCTGCTCTTCCGCGACTACGGCGTGAGCGGCATCCTCGTGTTCGACCTGTCGCGCTACCTCGACGGGGCGCGCACGCTGTCGATCGACCTGTTCCCGGATCTCGCGACCGCCGAGCTCACCGCCCGGCTCGCCGAGCGTATCGGGCTTCTCGGCTGGCGACGGGCCGACACGCTGCTCGACGGCATGCTGCACCACACGGTGGCCACCGCGCTGCTCGGCTCGGCCGGGATCGATGCGGGCACGCCGGCCTCGGAGCTCGATGCCGCGGCGCTCGCCGAGCTGCTCAAGGGCGTGCGAGTCGAGGTGCTGGGCGGGCCGGATGCCAAGGCCGCGCAGGTCACGCGGGGTGGCGCGCCGACAGCCGAGTTCGATCCGGCCACGCTCGAGTCGCGCCTCGTACCCGGGCTGTACGCCGCGGGAGAGGTGCTCGATGTCGACGGCCGGTGCGGTGGCTACAACCTGCACTGGGCGTGGGCGTCGGGGCTCGTAGCCGGGCGGGGTGCCGCCGGCTAGCCGCTCACCGATACGCGCACCGCACGGCGGGCGAATCGCGGAAGATAGTAGTACGTGGGGCGGACACCTCGGTGCTTCGCGCCTGCCGTCCCACAGGGAGGCGGTGATCGACGATGGCATCCGAGAATGGGGGATCGGGAGCCGTGAAACGCCTGTTGCTGGCGGCCGATGCGTTCCTGTTCGCTGCCGCGTTCAGCATCACGGGAAGCGTCGCGCTCATCGTGATCAACCAGCTGACCGGCGCGCTTGACCAGGACACGACCGAAGCCACCCTCGGGGCGCTCGCGATCCAGGGCGGCTCACTGCTGCTGTCGCTGCTCGCCGTGGGAGGCGGGGCGGTGCTCGCGTGGCGCCTGCACGGACGGCAGCTCACCTCGCCGGTCGCGGTGTTCATGGTGTTCGGCATCCTCATCGGCACGCCGGTCGCCTTCGGGCTGTTCGGCGGGCTGGCGGTCCTGATGAGTCTGATACCGCTCGGCGACGGGCCGCCGTGGATCGCCATCGGCGTGCTGGCCGCGGCGGTGATGGCGCTGCTGGCGATGCCGATGGTCGACGCGGTCCGTGACGCGCGCGGCCCCAAGGCGCACGCGCGGCTCGACATGCTGCGCTGGATCGCGCTCGCGGTGATCATCGCGATCGGGGTGGTGGCGCTGCCGCTGGTCGGGGCGATCCAGGGATCGGAGATGGGCGAGGCGGGCATCTTCATGGTGCCGTTCTCGCTGGCAGGGGCGATGGCGGTTCTCGGCGGGGATCTGTACTGCTCGTGGATCGACAAGCGCGAGACCAAGGCGGTCGGGACGGCGTAGCTACTTCTCGGCTCACCACGCGACGACACGAAGCGCCTCGGTCCCTTGCGGGTCCGGGGCGCTTCGCTTGCCGGTCATTCAAGTGCGGTCAGGGCGCCAGCGGGAACAACGTCCATTCGCCGAGCGTCATCGTGGTGCCGCGCGTGTGCCAGAACTCCTCGCCAGCCTCGTCGCCGCCGTGGTAGTAGCGGTATTCGTAGCCGTTGCCGCCGGCAAAGAACATCCACCAGCCGGCCGGCAGATTCGCGAACTCGAAGTGGCCGTTCGCGTCCGTGGTCGTCATCGCGTAGTCCCAGTAGCCCTCGGACTCCTGCAACATCGCGTAGACCTCGACGCCTTCGATCGGCTGGAGGGACTCGTCCGTGAGGTAGCCGCTCGCGCTGATCCAGCCTTCAGGCTCCATGTCGAAGTCGACTGTGGTCACCCCACCCTGGTCGACCCACAGGTTCTCGTCGAAGCGCAGGACCTCGAGGTAGTAGGGCGTCACGCCGCGCTGATCTTGCGCCCACGCGCCCCAGTTGAAGGACTTGAGGCCCGCGAAACGGTAGTGGCCATCGACGTCGCTATGGGTGCTACCGAACTGATTGTTGATGATCGCGTAAGCCTGGAAGCCCAGCGCGACATCGATGCCTTCGATCGGCTGGCCGTTGGTCGCGTCGAACACGGTCCCCTCGAGCACTCCCGGCCCCGTGTCGAGCGTGACGCTGACGCGCGTGACCGTCCTGCCCGCACGCACGACGATGTCGTCGCCCGCGTAGGGGGTCGGCGCGTTGGGATACGCCTCCATACAGTAGGTCTCGAGGTCGGCCGGCTCGAACCAGACACGGTACGTGCCCGGAGGCACGGTGATCTTGTAGGCGCCGTTTCTCCCGGTGGTGACCGGTGTGCCGAAGCGCTCCCAGTCCTTGCTGTACAGGCCGGTGTACTTGCCCGCGAACGCCTGCACCTTCACGCCTGCCGCCGGCTTGCCGTTCGGTAGCAAGACCAGGCCGCTGATGGCGCCGTCGAGCGTGCGCGCCGAAGCGACGGGAACGACCGTCAGAACGAGCGCGAAGGCCAGCGCAAGCACGAACGGAAACTTGCCTGTCTTCATGATGCTCACCCCCTCCCTGCGACGGTGTCGGTGCGCCGCGAAAAGCAGCGGCTCCGAGCAGCCGGCCCTGTCCTGTCGGGCAGGCGCGCATGGCGCGCGCAGGCCGGTCTCACCGTTCGCTCACGCCGACGCACGGGGGTGACCGAGTCTGTCGTCGGCGATCGTCGCGTCCCGCAGTCGATGCTGGGGGCCACAAAGGGTTCCTACCCACGCCATCACATCGGCGGCTTTCCCTGCCGCCTTCGCGCCGCATGCTAGATTGGCTTGCGATGACCGCACCGGCGCCCGCACGGGGCGTCGTCCACCGGAAAGGGGGCACCCGCGTTGATCGAACTGCGAAACGTCGAGCTGCCCCTGTCAGCCGGGCTCGAAGGCGGCGAGCAGCAGATGCTGTGCGCGGCCGCCCGACGCCTGCGCATCGCCGAGGACCGCATCGCCGAGGTCCGGCTGCTCAGGCGCTCGGTCGACGCGCGGCGCAAGGGCAACGTCCACTTCGTCGCGACCCTGGGCGTCACGCTGACCGGCGGCAGCGCCGAGGAGACCGAGGCGGTCGCGCGCTGCGGCCGAGCCGACGCCGTCATCGCCGAGCCGCGTCCCGCACCCCCGCTCGTCCGCCTCGCCGAGACACCCGTGCCGCGCCCCGTCGTGGTCGGCACCGGGCCCGCGGGGCTGTTCGCCGCGCTGCACCTCGCGCGCGCGGGCGCGCGACCCATCGTGCTCGAGCGCGGTCAGGCGGTCGAGGAGCGCATCCGCGCGGTCGAGACCTTCGAGCGCGACGGCGTGCTCGATCCCGAGTGCAACATCCAGTTCGGTGAGGGCGGTGCCGGCACCTTCAGCGACGGCAAGCTCACGGCGAGCACCAAAGACCCCCGTAGCCGAGACGTGCTGCGCGCGCTGGTGGAGGCCGGGGCACCGGCCGAGATCGAATGGCAGGCCAAGCCGCACATCGGCACCGACATGCTCGTCGGCGCCGTGCGCAGTCTGCGCGAGCGCATCATCGAGCTCGGCGGCGAGGTGCGGTTCTCGGCGAAGGTGGTCGATCTCGAGCTCGCGCCCGACGCCGAGCTGCGCGCGGTCGTCGTCGACGGGCCGTACGGTCGCGAGCAGATTGCGTGCGAGGCGCTGGTGCTCGCCACCGGTCACAGCGCCCGCGACGTGTTCGAGCTGCTCGAGCGCTGCGGCGCGACGCTGGCGCACAAGCCCTTCTCGATCGGCGTGCGTATCGAGCACGACCAGCGGATGATCGACCGCTCCCAGTACGGCTCGGCGGCCGGGCATCCGGCGCTCGGGCCTGCGGACTACCAGCTCGCCTGCCACCTCGAGAACGGCCGAGGCGTCTACACGTTCTGCATGTGCCCGGGCGGGTGGGTGGTCGCCGCCGCGAGCGAGGCGGGCGGCGTGGTGACCAACGGCATGAGCCGCTACGCGCGCGAGGGGGCCAACGCCAACTCGGCGTTCCTGGTCAACGTCGTGCCGGCCGACTTCGGCAGCGCCGAGCCGCTTGCCGGCGTCGAGTTCCAGCGCCGGTGGGAGCGGGCGGCCTACGAGCTCGGCGGCCGGGAGTTCCGCGCGCCCGCGCAGCTGCTCGGCGACTTCTTGGCGGGGCGCGCATCCGATGCGGCCGGCTCGGTGCGGCCCAGCTACACGCGGGGCGTCACCTACACAGACCTGGCCGGGTGCCTGCCCGAGTTCGCGGTGGCGTCGCTGCGCGAGGCCGCGCCGATCCTCGACCGTAAGCTCAAGGGCTTCGCGTCCGCCGAGGCGCTGCTCACCGGGGTCGAGACGCGCTCGAGCTCGCCGGTGCGCATCGTGCGCGACGAGACGCTGCAGTCGAACCTGCGCGGCGTCTACCCGTGCGGCGAGGGCGCCGGGTACGCGGGCGGCATCATGTCGGCCGCCGTCGACGGCCTGCGCTGCGCCGAGGCGCTGCTGGCGCGCTACGCCTGACGCGGAAGCGGCAGATGTTCGACGGGGCGGCCCGCGCGGTATAGTCGGCGGGTTGTGTCCGATCCCGTCACGCAAGGAGCCGCCGATGTCCACCTCCGACAAGACCAAGCGCGAGGGTTTCTCCTCCACGCTGGGCGTACTCGCCGCAACACTCGGCTCGGCGGTCGGTCTCGGCAACATCTGGAAGTTCCCTTCGATGACCGGACAGAACGGCGGCGCGGCCTTCGTGTTGGTCTACCTGGTGTGCGTCGCGCTCATCGCGCTGCCCGTGATGATCTCGGAGTTCGTCATCGGTAGGCGGGCCCAGGCCAACAACGTTGGAGCCTTCAAGAAGCTCGCACCCAAGACGCCGTGGTACCTCACGGGTGTCTCGGGGGTCGCTGCGGCGTTTCTGATCATGTTCTTCTACACCGACGTCGCCGGCTGGGTGTACGCGTACGCCTTCAAGGCACTGACGGGTCAGCTGGCCGGCGCGGACGCCACCAAGACCGCCGACATCTTCGGCGGCTACGTGGGCAGCGTCGCCGGGCCGGTAGCGTGGCAGTGGATCGTGCTCGTGACCATCAGCGTCATCATCATCGCCGGGGTCACCAAGGGCATCGAGCGGATGACCAAGACGCTGCTGCCGATCCTGTTCGTGCTGCTGATCGTGTGCGACATCCGCGCGCTGTCGCTGCCGGGTGCAATGGACGGCGTGAAGTACCTGTTCCAGCCCGATCTGGCCAAGATCACGCCCGCGGTCATCCTCGCCGCGCTCGGCCTCGCATTCTTCAAGCTGTCGGTCGGCATGGGCACGATGACGACGTACGGCAGCTACATCGGCAAGGGCGAGAACATGCCGGCGAACGCCATCAAGGTGGCGCTCTCAGACACCCTCGTGTCCCTCTTGGCGGGCCTGGCGATCTTCCCCGCGGTCTTCGCTTTCGGCTTCAAGCCCGACGCGGGCCCGTCGCTGCTCTTCATCACGATCCCGGCAGTCTTCCAGACCATGCCGTTCGGGCAGGTCTTCCTCACGATGTTCTTCGTGCTCGCCGCCATCGCGGCCACCGGCGCGATGATCTCCCTGCTCGAGGTGCCGGTCGCGTATCTCACGGAGGAGCACGGCTGGTCCCGCGTGGTCGCTACGGTCTCCTCGGCGGCGCTGATGGGGTCCGTGGGCCTGCTCGCGACCCTGTCCACGAGCACGCTCGCCGAGAAGCTCGTCATGGGCAAGACCTTCTTCGACCTGTTCGACTTCGTGTCGTCGAACATCTTGCTGCCGGTGGGCGGCATCCTGATCTGCGTGTTCGTCGGGTGGAAGCTGGGACCGGCGGTGCTCGCCGACGAGGCGTCCAACGGCGGCACGCTCGGCAACCAGCTGGTGCTTCGCGTGCTGTCGGTGTTGATCCGCTACGTGGCGCCCATCGCGATCCTGCTCGTGCTGCTCAACGGCCTGGGAGTCATCAAGCTGTAGCCGCGCGTGAGGGTGTCTCGGCGGATCGAGGTGAGACGGCACATACCCTGTGGGGTATGATGCGGGCAGCGTCATCGGGAACAACCCATGGGTGGGCCCGCTCTCGGCGCTTCGCACCCGGCCATCGAAGGAGCATGTGAATGGACATCGTCAACGTCCGCTGGACCAAGAACCGGCAGTTCGTGGGCTGGGACTCGAAGGGCCACGGTATCGTGATGGACACCCCCGCCGAGGGCACCGGCGAGGGCACCGGCTGGCGTCCCGTCGAGCTGCTGCTCCTCGGTCTGGCCGGCTGTACCGGTGTCGACATCGTCTCGATCCTCGAGAAGAAGCGCGAGGATGTGCGCGGGGTCGAGATCGAGGTGCATGGCGAGCCGTTCGTCGACGACTACCCGCACTACTACGAGACCATCGAGGTCGTCTACCGCGTCACCGGCGTGGGCATCAAGCCGGGTTCGGTCGCGCAGGCCATCGAGCTGTCCGAGGAGAAGTACTGCTCGGTCAAGGGCAGCCTCGGGCCGCAGTGCAACGTGATCACGAGCTTCGAGATCATCGAGTTCGAGCCCCAGATCGGCCCGAAGGACCGCTCGTGATCTTCGGCCTCGGGATCAAATCGGTCACCACCGCCCAGCTCGCCGAGCGCATGGCTGCCGGCAAGATCACGCTGCTCGATGTCCGCGAGCCCTACGAGTACGCAGCGGGACACGTGAAGGGCGCGGTCAACGTGCCCCTCGGGTCGTTGCAGGGCAAACTCGACCGCTACGCGCGCGACGCCGAGATCTACGTGATCTGCCACTCGGGCAGTCGCAGCGCCAGCGCCGTGCGCCTCATGAAGCGCGCCGGGTTCACCAACGTCATCAACGTCGCCGGGGGCACCTCGGCGTGGAGGGGCAAGCTGGCGAAGTAGTGCGAGCGGGCCACAGCGCGGTTCCTCCCCCGAATCCCCCCAGCGTCGGAGGTGCACACGTACCTTCGGCGGGTCTATTCACCTAGTGGATGACAACGGCGTAGATCCCGTGTGCGCGGTCGTGCGGCCACAAGGTCGGCGCGCCGGGGGAGCCGAGGTTTGGGATCGGTCCTCGGACCGGTCCCTTGCGTCCCGGAGCGTGGCGATCCGGCACCGGGATGGTGAGGGGGTGCGACGATGAGCGTGAGAGGACGACGCCCTGACACCGCTCGGGCGTGTGGGCGGCGATGGCGTGTGGTGGCAGTATGCGCGGTGGCTGCGCTGGCGCTGTTCATGACCGCCACGCAGGCGGTCGCGGCGGAATATGCATGGGATGCAAACACCGTCTTGCTCGAACACTTCAACGGGTCGCATGGCGGAACCGCCATGTGGGGTGCGCCGGACTACGTCCCGTCGCTCGCCCCGCTGGGCACCGGTGCGCGGCTCGACTACACCGAAGACCTGCTCGCATACCGTCCTGCCGGTCTGCCGAGTCTCCAAGGCGCCGGCACGATCGAGATGTGGGTCAAGATGGACGAGTATCCGGCAAACGGCGCAATCGGGTTGTGCGAGCTGCAGTGGATCTGGAGTCCGACTCCGCCGTCTGGGGGTTGGGTGGGGCACTACACGGTCTGCGGCAACGCCAGTACCACTGATCCGCCGGGCCGGTTCACTTGGAGTGTCTGGGGTGCACCGACCAGCTGGCTGGGCGACGGCATCATCCCACGTGGCCAGTGGGTGCACCTGGCAGTGACGTGGAGCGACGCGTCGGGTACCACGATGTACATCAACGGCGTACCCACCGCACACACCGCGGCCAAGGTCTGGCCGGCCTCGCCGCAGGTCCTGTATCTGGGTTGGTGGCCGCAGAGCTCGGCGTTCGCGCCGGTGCTCGACGAGGTCCGCGTGTCCTCGGTCGCCCGCACGCCGGCCGAGATCGCGGCGCACGTCGCTGGCAACAGCAACCAGCCGCCGCAGATCGCGCTCGACGCGGCGTCGACGGCGTGCTGTGAAGGTTCCGGGGCGACCATGGGCTTCACGTGCACGGATGCCGACGGTGATTCGCTGGCGGTGACCTCAAGCTCCGGGACCGTGCTCGATATGGGTGGCGGCCAGTATCTCTGGAGTGGAGCGGAGGCCGAAGGGCCGTTTGTCGACCCCGTGACGATCTCGGTCGATGACGGCCGGGGCGGTACCGTGTCGGCGAGCTTCGACGTGAACGTCACGAACGTGGTGCCGGAGTGCGGGCCCATCGTCGGCCCTGCGGGTCCTGTAGCCATCGGTGCTGCCGCGACGGTCGCGATCCCCTTCTCCGACGCAGGGGTGCAAGACACGCACTCGGCACTGATCGACTGGGGCGACGGAACCAGCTCGGCTGGGGTGGTGTCTGAGGTCGCCGGCGCCGGCGAAGCGCGAGGTGTTCACAGCTACGTCTTGCCGGACGTGTACACCGTGACGGCGACCGTGGAGGACGATGACGGCGGGCAGACCACCCGGGTGCTGCGCTACATCGTCGTCTACGACCCGGCCGGTGGTTTCGTCACGGGTGGCGGTACGGTGCTTTCGCCGGCCGGTGCCTATCGTCTCGATCCGTCGCTGAGCGGCAAGGCCAACTTCGGCTTCGTGTCCAAGTACCAGAAGGGCGCGACGGTCCCGAAGGGCAACACGGAGTTCGTGTTCCATGCGGCGGGGATGAACTTCTCCTCCACGAGCTACGAGTGGTTGGTCATCGCGGGGGGCAAGGCCCAGTACAAGGGTGCCGGGACCATCAACGGGACCGGCGACTATCGCTTCATGTTGACCGCGATAGACGGCCAGGTCAGCGGTGCCGGAGGGCTGGACAAGATCCGGCTGCGCATCTGGGATCCTCAGACCGATGAACTGGTTTACGACAATCAGATGGGTGACGCGCTCGATGCAGACCCGACGACCGTCGTCGCGTCCGGATCGATCGTGATCCACAAGGCGAAGTAGGGCTCACCACAGCTGAATCGGGGGGTGCCGATGCTCATGCGTCGGCACCCCTTCGTCGCACCTTCTACTTGCCCTCGCGTCCCACGTGCACCGGGATGATGCCGACCTCGTCGGTGGCGTCCGGCCGCTCGGGCAGCGAGGAGGCGTACGCGTGCGACAGCTCGAGCAGCCGCTTGGTGTTGCCGAGCCGCGCGGGTCGGACGCCCGGCGCGATCTTCTCCTGGCTCGCCGAGACGTACCGGCGGTCCTGGCCGGGAGTGACGCCTGCCACATAGAACGCGTCCCCGTCGATGTAGGTGCCGGGGTCCGCGCCCCTCGTCATCACGCTCGGCGTGTCCACGAACGCGCTGCGTCCGAAGTGCGGCGCCGAGAAGTCCAGCCCGAACAGGTCGGCGAGCGTCGGGGCGATGTCGACTTGGCCGAGCACCTCCTCGTAGCGACGCGGCGTCTTGTCCTGGGGCATCCGGATGATCAGCGGGATGTTGTGCAGGTCGGCGCGCGTGTAGCCGTGGCCGGTGAGCTCGGCGCGGAAGGCCTTCTCGGCGGGGGTCTGGTCGCCGAACCGCATCCCGAAGTGATCGCCGTAGATCACGATCACGGTGTTGCGGATCAGCCCCGACTCGCTGAGCTCGCGCATCAGGCGCCCGAGCTGCTGGTCGAAGTAGGCCTGCGACTGGAGGTAGCGCCCGGTGGGTGTCTCGGCGATCTCGGGAGGCAGGTCGAGCCCGCCGCGCGAGGCGACCGCGGTGTAGGGGGAGTGCGCCGAGACGGTGATGACGTGCGCGTAGAAGCGCGTGCCGCCCACGGCCTTGCCGAGCAGCTCATCGGCTGAGCGGTCGAACAGCACCTTGTCGCTCGCGCCGTAGCGCCCCAGCTCCTCGTCGCCGAAAAACGAGCGCTCGTAGGCCCGGTCGAAGCCGAGCGCGGGGTAGAGCTGGTTGCGGTTCCAGAAGCGGATGTCGTTGGTGTGGAAGGTGTAGGACTCGTAGCCCGCGGCGCGAAACGCGGTCGGCAGTCCCGGCACCGCCTTGCGGGCGTAGGCCAGGCTCGCCGGCTCATCGATGCCGGGGTACAGCGACGTGTTGACGATGAACTCGGCGTCGGCCGTGTTGCCGCGACCGGTCTGCGAGTAGACGTTGGGGAAGTAGATGCTTTCGCCGACGAGTGCCTCGAGCTCCGGCATCACCGGCTTGCCGCCGACGCGCGCGCCGATCAGGCAGTCCTGCAGCGCCTCGGCCTGGATGAGGATGAGGTTGTAGCCCTCAGCCGAGCCGGCGGCGGGCGCCCCGTCCTTGCGCACCCCGTCTCGGTGCAGCGTCAGCTCGTCGATGCGCGCCTGCGTGAGCGCGGCTGCGTCGGGCGTGGCGGTCGTGACGATGGGCTCGGTGGGCTGCCGGGCGGCGATGCTCGAGATCTGGAACGCGGTGATGCCGTGTGTGTAGGACGTGCGCAGGCTGTCGGTGGTCGAGCCGCCGGCGTTGGCGGCGAACACGAACACGAAGAAGGCGAGCAGGGCGCTCGAGCCGAGGAGCGCCGGCAGCACCCGTGGGTGGCGGTGGTGCGCTCCGCGCGTCGAGAACGCGCCGTAGAGCACGAACGGCAGGTCGATCACGAACAGGATGTGCGGCCATGCGACCAGCTCGGCGACGTCTTCGCCAAGCGTGGCGGCCTGGTCGAGCGAGCCGAGCACGCCGAGGCCCGGGATCTGCCCGAAGTAGGTCGCGTAGAGCACCGTCGCGAGCGTGAACAGGGATGCCAGAGTCGCCAGGACCGCCCCGGCTCGGCGACCAAGCTGGCCGCCCAGCGCCCCGCAGAAGCCCATGAGGGCCACCACGATGAGGATGTCTGCCAGCGCTCCGGGTCCCAGTGCTTCGCCGAAGACCAGGTAGCGGGCCAGGATCAGCTTGGCTGCGAGCGCGACGCCAACGGGCAGCAGGAAACGCTGCGCCCTGGGTGCGTCGGCCGCGACGGTGTCGCGGGTCGAGTCAGCCGCCACCCGCTCGTCCTTCCCTGCGCGAGGCGGCTCGCTGCAACGCGCGAACGCGACCCCGCGCCCCTCACCCCGGTATGCCGGCCGGTGACGAGAGGCATCCCCTTACCCGGTGCGCCGCAAGGCCCTCAGACGGCCGCGGCGCGTACTCGGATGATAGCATCCGTCAAGGAGGCCTCGTTGCAGGCACAGCACCCGATCCTCTTTGGGTAGCAATCGCTACGGGTTGTGACCTACGGGTGTGCGCGGACACAATCATGGACGGGAGTGCGCGGTGGCAAAGATCCTGATCATGGAGTCCGATGATTACCGGTCGGGCGTGCTGGGCGAGGGCCTTCGTGGCGGCGGACATGTGGTCGATTTCGCCTACGATTGCCCTGCGGCTTGGGATGCAGTCACCGGTGGCGACTACCACGTGCTGATGGTCGATGCCACCCAGTGTCGGGATGAGGCGTATCGACTATGCGCGCGAGTCCGTTCAGATGCTCGAGTGGCGAGTCTCCCGGTTGTGATGCTCGCGGGACTCGCCCTTACCGACGAGGATGAACGGCTGGCGCGAGAAGCCGGCGCCGACGCCCTGCTCGACATGCTTGAGACCGGTCGAGGGCTGCTTGAGGCCGTCCAGCGGGTGCTTGACGGAGTCCACCGAACCGGGGAGCGACAACTTCTGACCTCCTCACGAGTCATTGCACCGATGCCTGCGCAAGATGATGGAAGCGATACCTCGGCGACAGGTGCAACCGTGTCGGAGCATTGCGTCGCAGCATCTCGCGAGTCCTACTGGGCACTTATGGATGAACTCCCGATGCTCGTGGCTACGCTCGCGCTCGACGGTAGGGTCGACTTCGTCAACAAGTTGGCCCGGCAGTTCATCGGTGCCGGCGAGATCGGAGCCTGCCTAGGTCGGCTGACAGCGGGCATGGATCCTCGGCGAGCAGTGCGTTTCTCAGGGGCGCTGAGAAACGCGTTCCTCGAGCGTGTCAGCGATCAGTTCGAAACACATGTCACTCGGCATGACGGAGCGTGGCGGGTGCTTCGAGCGAGCGTGACGCCGTACTTCGGGCCGGATGGACAGCATCTCGGAGTCGTCGTCGCCTGCTTGGACGTGACCGAGGAAAGGGAATGCCACCAGATGCTCAGGCAGTTGAGCGAGACGGACCAGCTCACAGGGCTGCTCAATCGAGAGGCGTTCGAGTCGCGTCTTGAGGCGGTGATCTCGCGCAGTGCGGGCGGCATACCGTCGGCGCTCGTCTACGTCAGAGTGGAAGGCCTGAGCGAGGTGGCCGACAGATGTGGTCATGCAGCCGCCGAGGCGACTTTGCGCGCGGTGGCAACGGCGCTGCGAGAGCTGGGCGAAGGCGAGCATGTCGTCTCCCGGCTGGGCGAAGCTGAGTTCGGCTTGCTCGCATACTGCGTCGGGGCGGCGGGCGCGGCCGAGCTGGTTGAAGCCGCACGATCCCAGGTCGGTCGGGTTCGCGTGATGGGGGCCGACCCCTCGTACACACTGGGTGTCGTAATCGAGTCGGAGCTGCTCGGCCGTCAGGCGCCCGACGAGGGGATCAGAGGACAGGACCTCTCCGATGCGGCGGCCCCGACAGTGCAGGTGTCGACGCACGATGCTCAAGAGCACGCTGCTGTCCGCATCAGCTACACACCGTTCTACGTCGTGGAGACTCGGCACCTCCATCACGTTGCTGCCGTACTCAGCGTGGAGACCGAGTACGGCCAGATCTCTCTCGCACAGGCCTTGGAGGGAGGGGTGGTGGGCGGCCCGACCGGACTCGCGATGACGGCGCTCGAGCAGCTGCATGGCGCCTTGAGCGACTTGCCGGATGTGATGTGCACGGTCGCACTCCCTGCGTCGGTACTCGGAGACCCCATGATCTTCGAGCGCACCGAGGTGCTTGCCGGGCACTGTGGCGTTGATCCCGCCCGACTCGCCTTTGAGCTCTCGGCGAACAGCGCGATCGCCGACCTCCCCGGGGCATGGATGCGCGCGGCACAGCATTCCATCATCGGACTGACGCTGGATTGCACGATGGCCCTGCCTTCACGGGACCTCGACGGGCTGCTTGAGGTCATCGACTGCGTGTCGATGATGGCTGCGTCGCTGTGCATGGAGCACGCGGAGTCGAGGCCGGCGACGTTGATCGTTCGTCGGGCTTTGGCGTGCGGAGTTGAGGTGATCGCGGTCGGCGCGTGCCCAAGCGGCCACGAACGTCGACTGGCTGAGCTCGGTCTTGATACGCGAGCCAACGTGCGAGCGGTCCGCTCGACGGTCACGCTCACGTCGATATCTGAACGTGCCGATAGCACCGTAGAGTTCATCTAGCACGGGCCTGAGCCAACCCGGAGGACAACATGCAAGTGCTCATGATAGGTCGCACGTCGATGTGCTTCGAGGGCCTGCGGGCCATTCTGGAGACGTGTGATGACATAGGCCGTGTCACCAAGACGAGCGACTGGCAGGACGGCCTGCGGCTCGCAAGCATCACCAAGCCCGATGTCGTGGTGCTCGACATCATCGACTGTCCCGGTGGCGGCGACGCGACTGTAGGGCATCTCGTGAACGAGTTCGGAGATGTACCCGTGGTCGTCGTGGGAGCCCCTGACGTCCCGAGCTCGGTGCTCGACGCGTTCGAGGCGGGCGCCACCGGCTACCTGACACTCCACGATGTCGATCTGCAGCGCGTGCGCGAGGTCGTCACGGCTGCAGCCAGGGGCGAGTCCACCCTGGACCTCCGCGCGTCATCTGCGGTGCTCGAGAGGTTGAGGGACCGGGCGCGCTCTTCGTCGCGAGCAGCATGCCTCGACAGAAACGCGGTGACCGAGCGCGAGACCGATGTACTGCGCTTGCTCGCAGAAGGCTTCTCCAACCACGTGATCGCAGGTCGTTTGCACGTCTCGGAGAGCACTGTGAAGAACCACCTGCATACCATCTACTCCAAGCTTGGCGTGGAGTCTCGCGCCGCGGCGGTAGCCGAGGCGCTCCGGCGCGACATGCTGTGACGCGGATCCACCCACGTACCCGAAGGATCTAGTTCGATAGGCCAACCACCCGGTTGTCGGGTGCCACACCGACCGATTGTTCGATGTGGCACGAGACATTGACCGTACCGTCTATGGAGTTCGACACCCCCGATGCCGCTCTAATTGGCACGGCCCCCAATGCGGGTCGTACATGGGAGGGGCGCCTGTGTGAGTTCGACACCCGGGGGTGGTCGGGATGGATCGTCGTCAGTTTCTGCAAGCGGCGGGTGGAGTGGCGCTCCTCGTAGGTGCCGAGCCTGCGCGAGCGGCCACCTCGCGGCCAAACTCGCTCTCCGGCCTGATCGATGCACGAACGATGGGTGCCAAGGGGGACGGCCGCACCGATGACACGAACGCCCTGCAGGCGGCTATCGATCGCGCACGGGCCGAGGGTGGAGGCAGGGTCTGGCTGCCCCCTGGCATCTTCTGCACGTCGACGCTGACGCTGCCCGGCGGCGTGGCCATCCAGGGATGCGGCTGGCAGTCCATCCTTCGACTCCGTTCCGGTGCGAACGTGGACCTGATCGTGACTCCGACTGGCCGAACGAGTTACTACGGGGTCGTGCAGGATCTTTGTCTCGACGGCAACCGCTCCCACAACAACCGGGGCTGCGGAATCAGGCTGCACGGGGCTATCAACTACCGCATCGAGGCGGTGAAGCTCGTCGGCTTCGCGGGCAGCGGCATTATGCTGGGTGGCGCGTCCGGTGCCCCCACCATCGCGCCGTGGATCTTGAACTGCGGAGTCTATGAGTGTGGCGGGGCAGGCATCGACCGCGACGCCTACTGCACGGATGTGAAGATCCATGCAGTGGACATCGGCCGATGTGCAAAGGGGGTTGTGCTCCCAAACTCGAGTTTCCTTTCCGACGTCACCATCTGGCAGTGTGTGACCGGCGTACACGGCTACTGGGCGGCCAATGCCCATCTGGTCCAGGTCCGTTGTGAGCGGTGCCGGAACGAAGGGTTCTTGTTCGAGGGGTGCACGGACATCTCCCTTGAGTCGTGCAGGGCGTACGAGAACAACCAGTCTGCCCGGGGGCACGACGGGTTCGCGTTTCGGGGCACGAAGGAACATCCCTGCGCGCGGATATCGATCGTCGGATGCATGTCCGGCCTGACGGGTTCGAAGTTCGAGAAGCAGCGGTTCGGGTTCTCGGACGGAGGGTCGGAGCATGTCGACTACATCTTGTGCAGCGGTTGTGCCGCATTCGGCAACGAGGTTGCCGGCTTCGATCTTGCCGCCGGCGACCACGACTTCGTCAGCCACAACCTCTGAGGAGCCAACGATGCCGACCATCGATGTGACCAGTTCTGACATAGGCGGCGAGCAGCGTCGGGAGACCCAGCTCGACGTCATCGCGGCCGTCCTTTCTCTAGGCCTACTGACCGCAGTCGTCCTGCTCGGGTATGCGGCCGTGATCCAGGGCGGACCGCTTGAGGCAAGCGAAGCGCTCTCGACGAATCCGGTGAGGGTGCTGTTGGTGGGCTTCGTTCTGATGGTGATGTTGTACCTGTGGGACCAACGTCAGCGGCTGCGCATCGAGGTGCGGCGCAAGGCAGAGGAACTCGACCGGGCCGTGAAGTGGCTGGCGTTGTCACACGGCGCGGCGACCATCCTTGCCGAGCGCGGAACCAGCGTTGGACTCGAAGACGTTTTGCGCCAGATCGCGTCGCTGTTGGATGCCA
>Ga0209172_10000805_pt1 | contig 79024 bp, 69 predicted proteins | sample LarsenN4metaG_FD_184113 | JGI IMG/M metagenome (GOLD analysis project Ga0209172, IMG submission 184113) | Hot spring sediment bacterial and archeal communities from British Columbia, Canada, to study Microbial Dark Matter (Phase II) - Larsen... ... | reverse complement strand
CAAATGCTTGACAAAAATCATCTACATGGCAAAACAAAGCATCTAAACTAAACATAGGACAGGTTGCTGGATTTAACGCTATTTTCAGCTTACTACCTGTCCCTTTCCTTATCCCGAACTCAGGTTAAATACGGTCGGTTTCTTGTTCTAACTGTTGTCGGCAAAAATTCAGAATTGCTTCTATCCCCTTCTTAAGTATTTCTGGTGGAGGTGATTCAAGAGGATTACCGTCAAGTTCGAGCGATTGCAGGTTGACCAGTTGTCCAAATTCCGGTGGCAGACTGCTCAGTTGATTGTTGTAGAGGTAGAGCGATTGCAGATTGACCAGTTGTCCAAATTCCGGTGGCAGACTGCTCAATTGATTACTGCGGAGGTAGAGCGATCGCAGGTTGACTAGTTGTCCAAATTCCGGTGGTAGACTGCTCAGTTGATTTTCTTGGAGGTAGAGTGATTGCAGGTTGACCAGTTGTCCAAATTCCGGTGGCAGACTGCTCAGTTGATTGTTGTAGAGGTAGAGCGATTGCAGGTTGACCAGTTGTCCAAATTCTGGTGGCAGACTGCTCAGTTGATTGTTGTAGAGGTAGAGCGATTGCAGGTTGACCAGTTGTCCGAATTCCGGTGGCAGACTGCTCAATTGATTACTGCGGAGGTAGAGCGATCGCAGGTTGACCATCTGTCCAAATTCCGGTGGCAGACTGCTCAGTTGATTGATGCTGAGGGTGAGCGATTGCAGGTTGACCAGTTGTCCAAATTCCGGTGGCAGACTGCTCAGTTGATTACTGCGGAGGTCGAGCGATCGCAGGTTGACCAGTTGTCCAAATTCCGGTGGCAGACTGCTCAGTTGATTTTCTTGGAGGTAGAGTGATTGCAGGTTGACCAGTTGTCCGAATTCCGGTGGCAGACTGCTCAGTTGATTTTCTTGGAGGTAGAGTGATTGCAGGTTGACCAGTTGTCCGAATTCCGGTGGCAGACTGCTCAGTTGATTACTGCGGAGGTCGAGCGATTGCAGGTTGACCAGTTGTCCGAATTCCGGTGGCAGACTGCTCAGTTGATTACCGTCAAGTTCGAGTGATTGCAGGTTGACCAGTTGTCCAAATTCCGGTGGCAGACTGCTCAGTTGATTACTGCGGAGGTCGAGCGATTGCAGGTTGACCAATTGTCCCAATTCCGGTGGCAGACTGCTCAGTTGATTGTATTGGAGGTAGAGCGATCGCAGGCTAGGAACTAGTCCAATTTCTGGTGGCAACGTTGTTAAACCTTGTCCAGCAAGGTCTAATTCTGTAATATTGTCTCTGTTCGCTTGTCCAATAATTTGCAGCAGTTCTTCGTTAGTCATAGGAATGGAGCGATCGCACCAGTAAAATCAAGTTAAATAATAATGTAGCGTGTATAAACAGTTGCATGAGTTGCATTTAAACTTCGCAACATCAAGATTTCAGGAAAAAAGGCGATCGTTCTCCAGACGAACTCCACAATTTCACCTTTGAACACGAACATTGGAGTAAAAAAGGCGATCGTTCCCCTGACGAACTCCACAATTTCACCTTTGAACACAAACATTGGAGTAAAAAAGGTGATCGTTCTCTAGACGAACTCCACAATTTCACCTTTGAACACGAATATTGGAGTAAAAAAGGCGATCGCTCACCTTCCGAACTCCATGATTTGACTTCTGAACACATCTGAGCAAACAAGGCAACAATAATAAATAGTTAGTTTTGTAAGCAAAGTTATGTTGTCTAATATCTATGATGTTGTGATAGTTGGGGCTGGGCCGATTGGATTGGCAACTGCGATCGGTTTACGCAAGCGGGGGATTGAAAATATTTTAGTGTTAGATCAAACTCGTGCTTTTCGTCCAGTTGGTCAAGTTTTAGATTTGCTTCCTAATGGCTTAAAATCTCTGAAATATTTAGATACTCATGCTTACGAAGCTGTTAAAAATATAGCCCTTGGTTTGTTGAATTCTCTATCATCCCATCAAGGAGAAAATCTTCCCAAACCTGCACCCAAATGGTCTTATAGAAATTTGCAGGGGCAAGTAATACGCTCAATTTCTCTGAGTTTTGATGATTGGTTTCAAGAATATGGCGAAGGTCGAGTTTCACTTGCTTGGTATGATTTGCAGACAACTTTAAGACAACAACTACCCCAAGAAATTGTCAAACCTAATCACCGTTGTATTAATGTTGTTGATGAGCCAGAAAATAATTGTGTACGGATAGAATGTGTTTCTGATACTACGGTAGAAACAAATCCCTATGCTCATTGGAATGAGAACAAACCCGAAAATATAGATACTGATTTTCAAGTATCAGTTACTAATCAATCATTTCGAGCCAGACTAGTTGTAGCCGCAGACGGAATTAATTCTACAATTCGCCGATTGCTTTACCAAGATAGCCATTATGAGGACTATGCCAAGCCGGAATATTCTGGTTTTGCCGCAATATTTTGTCGAGAAATTGTTGATGTTCCTCAAGAATTAGAAGCAGAAATTGAAGCCAAATTTTTGCAGAATTCACGAATTGTTACTATTTGCCATGATGAGGTATCCAGAAATACGGTTGGTGAGATGGAAGACACAAGGATAATTTTATTCCGCGATCGCATCAATAATAAATTTGGCTATGTTATCCATTTACCAATAATCTTGTCAGCTTTACAGAATAAGTCTGGTAATTCTTTACTTGAATTAGCATTGCAAGCTTTTGCTCAGGCTGGATTTCCCGATGCTCTCACGCGATTAATCAATTTATCGCCTCCAGACAATATGGTACAGCGTCCTTATTACATTCATCGGGCAATTATTACTAATTCTGAAAATACACCTATCGAACCCACTTGGAATCTAGGCAGAGTAGTTTTAGTTGGTGATGCAGCGCATGGAATGCCACCGTTTATGGCTCAAGGTGCGAACCAGGGTTTAGAAGATGCTTTGGCTGTGGTGACATTAATTGCTAAAATTGCCGCAGAAAATAACTGGAATAACAGACAAGCTATAGCAGCAGCATTTCAAAAATATGAGCAATTGCGTCGTCCGTGGATGGCGTATGTCCAGGAAGCAACTTTGAATCGACATCCCTATTCTTCAGAACATAACTGGCAACAATATGGTCAACAAATTTATGGACGGGATGTTGAACAAGTGATGCAAACTTTAGTTTAATTGAAAATTCATCTCATGTATTTGTAGAGACGTGATAAATTGTATCTCTACAAATACGTGATTGATATTATGGATTGCGAAAATGTTGAAATTCATAGACATAAAATAGTCGGCTGAATTTTTGCAACAAATATCCCGCAACTGCAAATAAAATTCCGCTTCCCAGTGCTAACCAAAATCCTGTCGGTGGAAGAATTGCAACGGATTTGTCTAATACTGCTTGTGTTGCTACTACGCGTGCATCTAAGATGATTGCCAACAAGAAACATACAGCCGCCACTACATAAGCTGATACTTTGAGGCGATTAATATTAGCAAGAGCATTTTGGCAAACTGTGCAGTGTTGGGTGTGGGTTGTCCAGACATCAAATAATTTTTGAGGTTCTGTTTCTCCCAAAGCTGAATCATGGCTGTAACCTTCAGCCCAAGGAATACCACCTCCAGCACGTTTGTCTAGCCATTGGCGAAATGTAATCACCATCTTGTCTTGGGGATTGGGTGTAAACACAGCACCCAGCCATTTACCTTTTCTTCTTTGGTTGATAATTTTTTCTTGGTAATGCAGAAACACCATATCTTGGTGCAGGAATAGGGATGCTAATACATGACCTAACCAAGTCGGTAAGGGTAGACCAAAAATTGATAACCCTGGGGGTTTCTTCCCTTGGGGATTTTTTACGAAAACTTGACAACCAATATGGCGACACCAACCCGGACGGGTGGGAGTAGCATACAAGGCTAAAATAAACTTACCGCCATCTTTCGGAGTGGACACAATTCTCATGTGACAAGGTGGTTGGAAGTCGTGAATTGCTTGTTCAATGTTGCCGGTTGTGGGTTGAATTTCAAAAGCAAAGCCATCCTGGGTAGATATTTTGCGGGTGGGAATCATGTCATAATACTTGGCATCTTTGTAGCGATCGCCAACAATTCCATGATGCGAAACTGGTACATGGGCAGGATCTGAGACATTCTCCATAAAATAATCCCATCCATAGGGCAAATCACGGAAGTTCCAAAATAACTGCTCCACTTGTTCTGAGTTCTCTTCTAATTCGGGAACAAGGCGTGGTTTTCGCAATTGGCTTTCTAACTCGGCTTCTTCTCCTGCTTCCGCCCATACCCATAATAAGCCTTGATTTTCTTGGGTAGGATAGACAACAGCACAGGATTTGGGATTTTCACAGTGTTTTGCTTCTGTTTGCTCGTCTAGAGACTGGGGGATACTCACACATTTACCTTGAGCATCAAACCGCCAAGCATGGTAAGCACATAACAGTGTACCGTCAGCTTCTACCCTTCCTTGAGAAAGGGGGGCGAGTCGATGGGGACAAAAATCTTCAAAGCAACGCCATTTTCCCCCGCCATCCTGCCACAAGACAATATCTTTACCTAACAGTTGCATTGCATGGGGGCGCGAAGGGTCAAGAAATTCCACAACCGCTACTGGATACCACTGCTTTGTCCATTGGAATATCTCTTCTTGTGCTTGTGTTTGCTCATCTTTTAGGTTATTTAATAGATTCCCTGGCAAGTTGATATCAGTAGTCATAGCTAGTTCTGTGCTGTTTGAGATGACATGACTTTAGCTTAGTCAATTTTTCAGGTTTGTAAAAAGGACTAAAGTCCTGACTACAAACTTACAGAGGCTCGTATTCTGATTAAATAAGGGCTAGGCTCACAAAAGTTTTCCCCCACACCCTTTTTCCAACAGACACAATGGCAGAATCAAACCAGCACCAACCACAAGGATATCAACATCTCACATCAAGGCTACTGTGGATACTGGCAATCGTATATATATATGTTCTGTTATTATCTCCACCGGGACAGTTGTTACCAGGTGAACCAGTGTGGGCAATTCAACCCCAAACCTTAGAAGAAATTTGGCATGAGTCGATTAACTTCTTTTTTATTGTGCCGATTTTAAATATTCTTGGTTGGGCAAATATGCCTGCGCCAGTTTCCCATCCTTGGCTAGAGTCTCTCTTCAACTTCGCTGAGGCTTGGATGTTGATGTTTTTACCGTTGATGTTAGCTGATGCTAGAGGGCGCAATTTACCCAAGTTGTTAATTTGGGGTGTAGCGATGTTTCTCACAAATACTTTCTTGATTCCTTATATGGCGGTGAGAGCCACAAATTACTCAACTCTAGCGGAAGAAAAGCCCAATCAGAGTTTGCTTAGACGTGTATTTGGCACAATAGGCTTAATTGTAGGGACTATTGCCATAATTTGGGGTGCGATCGCTAGACCAGAATTTGGTGACTTGACGCAGAGAGCTAATTATTTTGTACAGCATTTGATGAGCGATCGCCTGACTATTGCTTTTTGTGTAGATTTAGTTTGCTTCACTGTTTTCCAAGCTATCTTACTCGGCGACATTGAACCGCCAACTAGTAAAAAACGCTGGTTAAGATTTATCCCCTTTTGGGGTTTGGTAGTTTGGCTAGTTATTTAATTACCAACAATAACAATTTAAAATTCAAGATTAAGGTATATATGCAAACCAGACAAGAATTATTTTTACCACAAATGGGCTGTGGCACTTGGGCTTGGGGCAACCAATTGCTGTGGGGATATAAAGAAAGTATGGACGACCAATTGCAAGCGGTGTTTAATTTGTGTGTGAGTAATGGTGTCACTCTATTTGATACTGGGGATTCTTACGGAACTGGACGCTTGCAAGGACGTAGTGAATTACTGTTAGGAAAATTTTCTCGCACATATCAAGGCGTAAACCAAGACCATATCTGCATTGCTACCAAGTTGGCTGCATATCCTTGGCGATGGACGCGCCAATCGATGATTCAAGCTTGTAACGCCTCGGCGCGACGTTTGGGGAGAAATGTTGATTTAGTCCAGATGCACTGGTCAACTGCAAATTATGCACCTTGGCAAGAGGAGGGACTCTTGGATGGTTTAGCTGACTTATATGAGCAAGGTTTAGTCAAAGGTGTGGGATTGTCTAATTACGGTACTAAACGTTTGCAACGTGTACATCAAAAGTTTGCGGCGCGGGGAGTACCAATTAAAACTCTACAAGTGCAGTACTCGCTGCTATCGACATATCCTGTTACTGAATTAGGATTAAAAGAGGTTTGTGATGAACTGGGTATACAACTAATAGCTTACAGTCCTTTAGCTTTGGGCATATTAACAGGAAAATATTCAGAAAACAGTTCTTACCCTCAAGGTATCAGAGGCTTATTATTCAGACAATTACTGCCGGGAGCGCGATCGCTGTTAGCCTGTTTACGAGCTGTAGCAGAATCTAGAAATAAAACTATGTCTCAAGTCGCTATTAACTGGTGCATCTGTAAGGGAACTATTCCCATTCCTGGAGCGAAATCTGTTACTCAAGCACAAGATAATATTGGCGCGTTGGGTTGGCAATTGGATGCTGGTGAAATTACTGAGTTAGATCAAGTTGCTGCTCGTGCTGATAAAAAAATGGTGCAGAATATTTTTCAGACTAAATAACGTCTAATGTGAATTAAAATCTTATAATTCACGCCTAATGTGAATTAGAAAAAGAGGCGGGAGAAGTAAGAAGATGAAAGTTACCAGCTTTTCAATTCAAACTTCCCCCATGAATAGCATAGACTTTGGAACGCTATTAACAACAATATTTGTCTTAGTAGATGATTGGTATCAAAAGCAAGTAAAAACAACAACACTTTTAAAACCAGGGGTGAAAGCCAGAATGAGCGATAGTGAAATTATGACACTAGCACTGGTCATGGATTATCTGCCCTTTCTTTCCTGGAGAAACACAGTTTCTGGGCTTTATTCGGGGAAATTACAGAGAATGGTTTCCTAATTTACTTGACCAAAGCCAATTCAATCGTCGGTTACGCACATTGGATGAAATGTTAGAAAGATTACGCCGCAGTTGGGTGGAGCAATTAGGCGGGTTAGGTGAAAAATATTTCATTCTAGACACCAAACCTTTACCAGTATTGGGACTCAAACGTGACAAACGACATAGTGATTTTGCAGGAAACGCCACCCCTGGTTGGTGCGCGGCCAGAGAAATGCGTTATTTTGGCTACAAGCTAGTTATGCTGTCAACCTGGCATGGGATTCCGATCTCTTATGATATAGTACCTGCTAACACAGATGAAAGAATCGCAGCTGAGTGTGTTCTAGAAACAGTTAATTCTAGTCATATTTACGCTGATAAAGGATTTATTTCGACCGATTGGCAACTAGCGATCGCTCGTCGTACTGGTAATCGCATCTGGACACTAAAGCGCGATAACCAGCATCTGCAACATTCTCCTACTTTGAAGCGTTTTATTAGTCGTGTTCGCCAGCGTGTTGAGGGTGTTTTTCACGAAATTCAAAACACTGGCCGTAATCCCGAACGTTTACTCAACAAAACTGTTGATGGCTTTTGTGTTCACATTGCTGCCAAAATAGCATCTCACACATTACGTTTATTACTTCGTCGTCATTTTGGTATTGATGTTCTCACATTCCAGTCTCAACCTATTTAATTCACATTAGGCGTAATTCCGTAGACATTTGTAGGGGCGGGTTAATCAAATATCATGAACAATTAACGATGATCCAGGTGAACCCGCCCCTACCGAGTCTCATTAGCTCTAAGCATAGGCTATTTTTTGGATATAGAAGGATTTCCTAATTCACATCAGGCGTAAATAATAAATTAGCCTTAAAGGTAGTAGTGACCTTTGCTCCGAATTGGTCTATCTCGACAAAGGTTGGGACGGTCTACTAGTTCTCTTAAAAACAAAGTTGAGTAGAGCGATCGCTCCACCCAAGTTACAGTTTTTTAGCTGAGTTAGACAAGCAATCCAATGCTCACTTGATTACGTGCCTACAGATTGAGTAGACTTTGAAATCATGGATGGGTCGATCGCAATTCCTAAACCTTCGGCTATGCGTTGACCATAATTCACATCCGCTCGGAAAAAATGGCAGAGTTGGCGCATCTGAATGTTGTTGTGTGCCTGACTTAAACTACCTACGATGTTCTGAATGAGACGCTGTTGTTGGTCGGGTGTCATCAGGCGATAAAGTTCTCCAGCTTGAGTATAGTCGTCATTACCGACGCGGTGATCATAGCGATCGGCTTTGATGTTGCCTAAATCTAAGGCTGGTTCTACATAAGCACAATTTTGCTTTGGTGTATCCTCGTAGCTGTTGGGTTCGTAGTTGGGTGTATTCCCCCCATTATTACCCAATGCCATCGCGCCATCACGTTGGTAGTGCATCACCGGACATTTCGGTTGATTCACAGGTAATTGCTGATAGTTTGCGCCGATGCGATAGCGGTGAGCATCGGGGTAAGACATGATGCGTGCTTGCAATACTTTATCTGGAGAGAAACTAATCCCAGGAACAACGTTAGAAGGCGAAAAAGCTGCTTGCTCGACTTCAGCAAAGTAGTTTTGGGGATTGCGGTTGAGTTCCAGAGTACCGACATCTATCAGGGGATATTCGGAATGTCTCCAAACCTTCGTTAAGTCAAAGGGATTATCCCGATGGCGTGCGGCTTGTTCTTCCGTCATCACCTGAATGCAGACTCGCCACTTGGGATAGTTGCCGCGTGTGATCGCTTCCAATAAGTCACGGGTTGCATGGTCTGGATCTTCTCCTTTAACCCGCACAGCCTCTTCGGTGGTGAAGTTTTCTATACCTTGGCGGGTTTTGAAATGAAACTTACACCAAACTCTTTGTCCTTCAGCATTGATCAGGCTGAATGTATGGCTACCATAGCCGTTCATGTGGCGATAGGTTTTGGGAGTACCGCGATCGCTAAACAAAATCGTCACCTGATGCAAAGCCTCTGGACTGAGTGACCAATAATCCCACATCGCATTAGCATCTTTACAATTGGTTTGCGGATTGCGCTTTTGAGTGTGGACAAAATCAGGAAACTTGAGCGGGTCACGAATGAAGAAAACTGGGGTATTATTACCTGCCAAATCCCAGTTACCTTCTTCAGTATAAAACTTAACTGCAAACCCTCTGGGGTCGCGTTCCGCATCAGCTGAACCCTTTTCACCGCCTACTGTAGAGAAGCGGAGGAGAACCTGAGTTTGTTTGCCAATTTCCGCAAAAACTTTAGCTTTAGTGTAACGAGTAATATCATGCGTAACTGTGAAAGTACCAAATGCTGCTGCACCTTTAGCATGGACAACACGCTCAGGGATTCGTTCTCGGTTGAAGTGCGCTAGTTTTTCCATCAAGTGGAAATCTTGCATCAGTACAGGGCCGCGCTCACCTGCTGTCAAAGAATTTTGGTTATCTCCAACCGGAATACCATCAGCCGTTGTCAATGTTTTGGGATCTGCCATAGTAGTTGATTTCTCTATTGATTGAATAAGACGTTGCAATATCTTTTGAATAGGTCAAAGCAATTCGCTTTTTCCCATTCACAATGAACTAAGTCCCGCTACGCTAACGCAATTGTCATCAGTAGGAGCTAGCACCCTTTAATTAACAATTAAATGATTAAGAAATTTCTTGTATTTAATTGCGAATTGACAATTGTTTTGGTCAACTTTGAACTCATTAACTCCGGTTTATTCATAGTCGTTATGAGTTTGTCTTTTTAGCGTAGTCGAAATGACTTTAAGTTAGCAACCTGACAGCAGAGATTGCAATAAGACGAGACAAAAATCAGCCAATAGAGGGAAGTGTTTGACACTCCAAGAATCACACTGGTAAGTAAGATCAATTTGTCATTGAGGTTTCTAGAGAAAGCATCTCTATTACCTGATATGAGCGAATTGGTAGAAGAGAGATGCTTTGGGAGTACGGAAAAATGGTGAAACAATCTAACCCACCTCTCCACGAAGAACCCCGTTACCAACCAGCACCGATAATTCCGCTTAAACAAGAGGAATCATTAATTGATTGGTTACAAAATAGTGGTCGATTAATTTCTTACCCATCTGTTGACTACTATTACGAAGACGAGGGAGACGAAGAAGACTATGTGGAAGAAGTAATGGATACCTTTGACTTTGAAGGGGAAGAAGTCGAAGATTTAGAAGAGTAAAGTCATCCACCAACAGTCCTCATAACTGTTGGTGGAACATCATACTTTTTAACTTATGATATAGTTACTTAGTGAAAGTTAATTGTTGTAGTGGTAAAGTTTCTTTTTGAATAGGTGGTAACTCAATTTTATTTTTTGGTAGCGACTTTGCATAACGATCAGTGAGAAAACGATTAATTTTTCGATCTACTTTCTTCAAAAACCTTTTTAATGGTTTGTTTTCATTACCAAAGCTAACTTGACGGACAAAAGGTTTAATAATTGTTGCTACTCTTCTCACACCCAATTTTTTGTATTTAGTTTGAAAATAACCATCTTCCGATAAATTCCATTTAGTACGGATGCGTTGGAGACTCCCTAATGTCCAAGCGTCACTCCAACGCAGCATATAAAAGTGTAAATCACTCCACTCTAAGGGAGGGCCTGGTACATAAGTAACTACACTATCAGGTTCAAAATAAACTTTACCACCTGCCTGTCGCACAGTCATACAAAAATCTAGATGTTCTTTAGTGTTGAGCATCTCTTCATCTAAATAGCCGATTTGCTCAAATATTTCAGTACGAACTAAAGTGCAGTGAAATTCTGCCAATTCTGTTTCAGTACGCTGGAGTTGGGGAAGTAATTCTGATATTTGATGACCTTGTTTGTACATCTTCTCACGGAGATGTCGCCTGCCCTTAATATCGATGACAATATGACTTTCTCCACCAGCAAAGTGAACCCTTTGGTGTATAGGTTGTTTTTCGCACATTAAAGGGCCGACAACAGTTGCACCTGTTATTTCTGCACAATTAACTAAGGCTTCTAACCAACCTGGAGAAACTATGACATCGTTATCAATGAATACTAGATATTTAGTATCAACGTGGCTCAAACCGATATTACGTGCATGGTTAGGAGATAGATAGTAATTAGTGTGAATTAATTTAAAGTTCTTTTCTTGTGCTTTCGTTTGCAGATAACTATGAACTTTATTTAGGGAATTACCATCAATATAAATTAGTTTGAAGGGAATTTTAGTATATTCATAAATACTTTCTAGAGATGCTTGAGTGCAGCTAAAACGTTCACGAGGTACAACAACCAGGGTCACAATTGGTTCTAACATTATTAATAACTCCATTTTAATTGTTAAGAGTTGGAACTGATTAATCGCTTGTCTGCAAAATGATCTGTGGTTAATTTACTATGTAAAATCTGTTGATAAATTGCTACTAATTCATCATTTAGCTTGTCCATGTCGTATTTTTCTACAACACGCATACGTCCAGCTTTACCCATTTTTCCCCACAGTTCGGGATGTGTAATTAAGTAGGATAATTTATTGGCGATCGCATCCACATCTCGTTCTGGAACTAAAAACCCTGAAACACTATCTTCGACTAGTTCAGGAATCCCGCCGTGTTGGGTACTAATCACAGGTAAACCCATCGCCATTGCTTCTTTTAATGTATTGACTGGTGCGTCTTGATTTCCATCTTTCCCGGTGATACTAGGTGCGACAAAAATATGGCATTGATTCAGAATTTCGATAATTTCTTTTTGTTGTTTCCAGCCTAATAATTTAACGATGTGATTGAGACCTAGGCTAGAAATCAGTTTTTGGAAATATTCTTTTAATTCTCCATCACCGATAATATTGTATTCAAGATGAGGGTGATATTTAACTATTTGAGCAATAGCTTTGATGACATATTCAATTCCTTTTTTTTCCACTAAACGTCCAGTAGTGGCGATGCGGATAATCCCATCGTTAGGAAAATCACGTTCTTTAAAAAAGAAATTATTACAATCAATTCCTGAACCGTGGATATGAATCTTGTGTGCATCACAACCCAAAGCCACAGCTTTATTTTTGAAAAATTCACAGTTAGCTAAAAAGTAGTCTGTTTCCGTAAATAATTCCTGATATACCTTTTCTCCCCACTTGGGGAGAAACTTACTAATATCTGAACCCCGGAAAGTAGAAATTAATTTACCTTCAATTAAACCAAGTTGACGAAACCACACACCAAACACACCTAACGTGCTGAATTGACAGTGAATGATGTCGTAAGATTTTTTTTCTAAAAAGGGTAACGCTCGATAGAGCATTTTTAATGATTTGGCTTGGCTGACATAGCGGTTAGTATCGAGTAATTGTAGACAGACAGTGGGGTTTTTATAAAAGTTGAGCAGTAGTAAAGTTAAGCCTTTAACCCATCGCCATAACTCATTCTTTGGTCGAGTGGGAGCATAAATTGTTCGTTTGATTAGCTGATATTTTTCAACCAATGGGTGTACTTTAGATGTATCTTGAGGACGACCATCAAGGGAATAAATATCAACCTCATGTCCGCGCTCTATTGTACCGACGATTTGATTTAAAATAAAAGGCTCAGATAGCACTGGGAAATGTGCTACGAAGAATGCGACTTTCATAAATTTATATTAGATATAGTTTAATTCCTGCCTCAAAGCCTGTTGAGGTAATTCTGGTTTCAGTAGTTGTTGATAAATCGCAACTAATTCATCATTGAGCTTATTCATATCGTATTTATTTTCAACACAGTTACGCCCAGCTTTACCCATGTTTTCCCATAGTTCGGGATGTGTAATTAGATAAGATAATTTATTTGCGATCGCATCCACATCTCGTTCTGGGACTAAAAAACCTGAAACCCCATCTTCTACTAGTTCAGGAATCCCGCCGTGTCGGGTACTAATCACAGGTAAACCCATCGCCATTGCTTCTTTTAATGTATTTACTGGCGCATCTTGGTTCCCATCAACAGCAGTTACACTAGGAGCAATAAAAATGTGAGCATGATCAAGAATTTCGACAATCTCTTTTTGCTGTTTCCATCCCAACAATTTGGCAATATGACCAATATTGAGTTCAGTAATCAGTAACTCAAACTGTTCCTTTAACTCCCCGTCACCGATAATATTGTATTCAATATTCGGATGAATTCCCGCTACTTTAGCAACTGCGCGGATAGCATATTCTATCCCTTTCTTTTCTACTAACCTTCCTGTTGTGGCAATCTGAATTTTACCATTTGCAGGGAAATGACGGGATTTAAAGGCGAATTTATGACAATCTAAACCAGAACCATGAACAAGGATTTTATGAGGATCACAGCCTAAATTAATGGCGCGATCGCCAAAAAATTTGCAGTTTGCCAAGAAAAATTCTCCTTCTCGGAAGAGTTGTTTATAAACATCTTTTCCATTTTCTTGGACATATTTACTAATATCAATACCGCGAAAAGTTGTAATTAATTTACCAGAAATTATTCCTGCTTCACGATAAGCAAGAGCAATAGGAGATAACGTCCCAAATTGACAGTGAATAATATCATATGCACCATCTTGAAGTAAAGACTCAATACGATAAAATGTTTTTAAAGTGGCTAATTCTTTGTCATACTTCCCAGGCTGGAAAAAACGCAAACTCTTTAAAGAGCCTTTGTGAATATTTTTAATCAGTAATACTATACCCTTGAAAAATCGCCAAATAATATTTTGAGGTACAGTAGGTGGGAAATATGTGCATTCCATTAGCTTATATTCTTCTATAATAGGATGTACCTTCCCTGTATAATTTTTTGGTAACCCATTCACAGGATGAATATAAACCTCATGTCCACGGTCAATTAAACCTGTAATTTGATTTAGAATAAACGCCTCAGATAAAACCGGGAATCGCCAAACAATAAACGCCACTTTCATAGTTAAACCTCGGTTTAATTACGCAATATTTTATATTTATGAAGCCTCTCTTCGTCCTTACTCAAAAAATTAATATGATGGGTTAAGTTCATCACTTCTAATTTTCCAGAAGCCAAAGAACCATCAGAAAAATTGAGTATGCTTATCCCACAGTTTGACTGATGAAAAGAATGATAAAATGCCGGACTTATACCCAAAGCCGTGCTGATTAAAGCCCGATTTGTCCCTCCATGTGCAACAACCAACAAAGTTTTACCTACATTATTTGGTAATACCTCGTGCCAAAATTCTTGCACCCGTGCAAATAAACTCAGAGCAGGATAAAATCGTGTCTCAGCATCTACCTGCATCCAAAACTCATGGGGACGTTGTTTCCAAAGTTGATATGCTTCCGGGAAAGTTTCTCGCACATATTGAAATGCTAATCCCTCCCAGTTAGGCAAATCATTTTCTCTTAACTTATCAGTAATAAAAACTGCCTTTGGTAGAACATTAATTACCTCTAAAATTTCCTTAGCGGTTTCCTGCGCTCGTTTTAATGAACTAATATAAACAGCATCAAATGCTATTCCCTGCAAAAACTCACCTGTAATTCGTGCATCTCTGCGTCCAATTTCAGTTAATACAGACTTATCACTGCTACCTTGATATAAACCCAAAACATTAAATGTACTCTCTCCGTGGCGGAGAAGAATCACGCGAGTTCCGGGAGAATGTTTAAGCTTCAACAGCATAGATATCTCCCTCTGCATCGACAATACTTTGCATCCGGTATAAAGTGGCGTAACAACCACCTAAACGCATCAGTTCGGTGTGTGTACCTTGTTCTAAAATGCTTCCTCCTTCGACGTAGAGAATCATATCTGCGTTCTCTACCGCCTTAAGATTGTGGGAAATAATAAAAGTTGTACGTCCCTCAGTTAACTTACTGAGTGCGGCGTTGACGATATATTCACTTTTTTTATCTAAACCTGTGGTGGGTTCATCCAGAATTACTATCGGTGCTTGTCTGATTGCAGCACGAGCGATCGCAATTCTTTGTCTTTGTCCTCCTGATAGTGTACCACCGCGATCGCCCAAAATTGTATCGTAACCTTGGGGCAAGTTGATGATAAATTCATGTGCGTTCGCTAATTTTGCAGCTTGTTCCACCTCTTTTTGGGAACATCCTAATTTACCGTAAGCAATATTTTCTCTAACACTCACGCCAAATAACACACTATCTTGCAAAACTACGCTAATTTGCTGTCTGAGAGAATTTAAAGTATATTCGCGGATATCTTGACCATCGATTAAAATGCGTCCCGCTTCTGGATCGTACAGTCGTAAAATTAAACTCAGGAGTGTTGATTTACCGCTACCGGAAGCTCCTACTATTGCTACTTGCTGTCCTGGTTGCACAGTAAAACTAATATCTTTTAAAATATCCTTCCCCGTATCGTAGCCAAAGTAAACATTTTCAAAACGTACCGCACCAAAAAAAGGATGCGAGGGTTTCGCCTGCGGTAAATCTTGCACATTTGGTTCATAGTCGAGAAGTTCCACTACCCGTTCCCCGGAAGCAGTCGCTTTAGCAATTTGTCCGATTTGGTTGGAAAGTTTCCGCATCGGTTCAAAAGCATTTTTCAAATAAGTCATGAATACCAACAATTCTCCAGGTGTGAGTTCCTTATTTAGCACTACATGAGAACCCCGCCACAACACCGCAGCAATAATAATCGCCATCAAAATTTGTACACCCCTTTCGAGTGCAGCTGACAGTCTTAAAGATTCGATAGCTTCATCTAAACTCTTTTTATTTTGTGTTGAGAAAACATCGTGCAGCATTTTCTGAAGAGATAGGACTTGTACAACTTTAATTGCGCCGATAGTTTCACCAGTAGTTGCTGCTAAAACACCTTCTGAATCACGATGTTTTTTCGCAAATTTACGAATGCGGCTAATCATATTACTGGTTAATAACATTAAGACCGGGAAAATAGCCATCACTACTAATGCTAATTCCCAATTGAGCCAAAACATAATACCTAACATCCCCAAACAAGAGAATGTATTAGTAAATAAAGGCAAAGCTGTTTTTACAGTTACAGTCCTCATCTTTTCAATATCAGCGGTGACACGAGCAATTAAATCTCCACTCTTAGATTTCTGGTGGAAGGATAGAGAAAGATGTTGTAAATGATTGAAAACATCAGCACGCACTTCTGATAATATTCGTACCACAGCCAAGGACATGCCATAGGTGCTGAGGTATGCAGCTATGCTACTAATACCAGAAATCACAACAATTGCTATAGCCGATATAGTTAATAATAAAACTGGACTTAATCCATAAGTTTGAGTAAAATTTACTGAGTTAGTATGAGATGGTATAAGGATATAATCAAATACATATTTTAAAGGCCAAGGCTCAAGTAAATGCAAGCCAGTTTCTAGTACAAGTGCCAGAAAAGAACCAGCTATTAAAATTTTTTGTTGATGAATATAGGATGAAAATTTCTCTAAGATTTGTAAAATACCTGGAATAACTCCCTTTAAGTCTTTTTCTTTAGCACGACCCATTAATTATCTTTCTCCTTATTAAATATTAATCTTTATAAACCTGGCCTCTCACAGCAATTGATGATTTGGTTTGATTTAGAAAATCATGCAGAAAAATCGCTGTTTTCTCGGCACCATGCAAATCAAATTTGTGAGAATCATCTAAAACTATATTTTTGTTTAAACAACTAATAATTCTATCTACCAGATGAGATGCTTCTAAATCTTGTGGAGGAATATAATCAACAATTCCTAAATTTTGTAACTTTTGAGTTCTGACTAATTGTTCTTTATCTTGTTGCTCATGACCAATTGGAACAACGATAGCACGTACACCCGTACTCAAAATATTCATGGTTGTGTTATAACCACTTAAACTAAGAGAAATATCAGCCGTTTGCATATAAGCAGGTAGCTGTAAAGTATATGTTTCAATATGAATATTGTCTTGATGTACGGCAAATTGCTTTAATTGTTTCGCTTTTGCATCTGGCATGAATGGGCCAGTAAATATTTTAATAATATGTGGTATTTTTTTTGATAAAATTTGACTTGCAGCTATCACTGTTTCTAAAAGTTCATAGCCGATTCTCCCGCCACCAACACTCACTAAAATTTTTACTGTTTCTGGATTTGCTTCTCCCCACAATCTATAACTACGAAAATTTGCTGTTACAGATTGGGTCACGAACCCAGTATGAATAATTTCTGATTTGATATCTCTATATCTACTAAAACTCTCTGAAAATTTTAGAAATCTAGCATCTGAGTGAAAGAGTAATAAATCAAAATAGCGATTCATTAAATCGCAGATAGTTTCCTCTTCTTCTGGAGTAGATTCTTTGCCAATCACATCACGTAAACTGCAAACAATTTTTGTATCAGGACTTGCAGTTTTGATATATTCAACTAAAGGAATTAACTCAAAAAATAGCTTGTGTCTACCAAAGGGAAAAAATTCCGTAATTAAACAATCAGGTTTAATTCTGTTAAATTCCGAAATTAATAAACTTTTTCTGATTTCTTTGACTTCCTCAACACTTTTATCTCTATCATTGACTCTAAATTTACCATCTTCTAACCATAGTGCAGGTAGTCTAATTAATTTTACTTGTGGCGGTATTTCAAAACCTGCTATTTCTGGGCCTCCACAAATAAAATATACTTGAAAATATTTAACTAAACTCCGCACTATTTCTGTGCTTCTTACTAAATGACCCATACCGCTAAGGTACTGGCAATAAAACATGATTTTTTTCATGATTGAATTGACGCTCACAACTTGTTTGAGTTAATAGCAGATAAATGCGATCTGTAATGTTATCCAAGCCATTCATAGTTAATTCAATTTCAGGTGCAGATAAATCCATGAGAGATGATTTCAATGATTCCGCATTAAAGCTATCTGGATGAATTGCTGAAAAAAAACCTAATTTTCCCATTCTTTGCGAGCGAATTAATTGCTCTTGGGATGGATGACAACGTGGTACAACTACCGCAGGTTTTTTGGCAACCAAAATTTCACAAATTGTGTTATAACCAGCCATTGAAACTATTGCGTCTGCTGCTTGGATATAACTCATTAAATCGTCTGTAAATTCCTTAACTTTAACTTGTGGATTATTTGCGGCTGCTTGGATTACAAGTTGCTGTTGTATTCTGGGCATTTCCGGCCCGTAAATTATGAGGCTTTTGTAAATATTAGTTGTATCCAATAGTTTAATTGCATCGAGATAAGTAGCAACTAATTCATAACCATCTTCACCGCCGCCAGGGGTGACTAGAATCAATTTTTCTTGGGAAGATATTTGTAATTCTGCTCTAATTTTTTTGGGTGATATTAACCCTGATTGATGGCTTATATAACCGCAGTAATAGGAATTTTGGATAATGTTGGGTGAAAATTGATATTCTTTAACAGTATCAAAAACTTCGGGTATGCCGACTATTAAAACTTGATGATAATACTTTTCAATAGCTGTGTAGTAACCATTTTTTGTCCACTCGGAAATAGTGAATTCTGGCGAATCGAGAATATCCCGCAGTAGGAGAACTAGCTTAGTTTGAGGTAGGTGTTGATGAAAATAATTAATGGTGTCAGCTAACTCGCGTTTGACTCCGTATGGTTTTTTATCTACTAAAAATAGGTCTGGTTGAAAATTAATTGCAGCCGAGAGAATCAGTTGCGATCGCAATTTTACCGTCTCTTCTACCCCCATTCCCAAATACTTTACCGCCACTTCGCCAGTTGCGCCCCTGTTTAAACAAGGAAGTTTGATGTAATCTAAACCTTTGGGTAAACGAAACCCCTGTAGCATCGGCGAGCCAGACAGCAATAAAATCGAGATTTCAGGTATTTTATCCAGTAGATGTTGGCAAATAGTCAACATTCTACGGATGTTACCAAGTCCGTATGCGTCGTGGGAATATACCAGCAGTCGCATAATTGTTACCAAATGACGTTGGGATATTGATGGCAGAAACATCCGTTTGATGTTCTCTTGCTGATACATATAATTACTGTTGTAGATGAATTCTTCATGAAACTTTCATGAGAAGGTTCTCATCAAGCTGTTAAACATATTCATCAGTATTTTTCCAGACTAGAACGGGAATAATCACCATTTTTGGATGCAGCGAATAGGCAATCTCTCATATCTGGTGCTGGTTTTATGAGAACTTTCTCATGCTTCCTTCATTACTTTCTCATAAAGCTTTGATTAAACTGACTTTAAGCTGAAATTAATCAACACTCAGTAACACTTACATCTTAATTTAGGAGCTACATAAACTTACTAAGATTAATAAAATTAAATAGAGCAAAATGGAAACAAACAAACCAAAAACCTATTATTGCCATGCAAATACTCAAATAAGCAAATTTTTACGGAATTTTAGCTTTTTAAGTCATTGGCAAATCAAATCACTGTTGACACTATTTTTAACTTTTATCTCTGGTATCACAGTATTTATACTTAATGGCTTATCAATACAAGGAAGGTTGACCATATTTGTATTTCTACTGTCAGTAGTTCTGTGGTCAACTACTGCAATTAATGCTAGTTACATTGCCTTAGTTTCAGTGCTTGTATTGCTGTTAACTGGTGGCGTTTCCCAAGCACAATTTTTTGAGTCTTTGGGTTCTGATGTCGTCTGGTTAATGATAGGTGCATTTGTTTTGGGGAGTGCAGTTAAGCAAACTGGTTTAGCCACCAGGCTCACACAAGTAGTAGCAGCCAAGGCAAAAAATATCAGTAGTTTATTTTGGTTGCTCACTACTGTTTTAATTCCACTCTCTTTTTTGATTCCCTCTACCTCTGGACGCGCGGCTGTTACCTACCCAATTTTTCGGAGTGTCGCTTATGCCATAGAAGACCAGCGTACCCGCCGCGCTCTAGCGTTGTTGATGCCTTCTATTATCTTGGTATCGACAATTGCTTCCTTGACTGGCGCAGGTTCTCATCTAGTTGCTAAAGATTTATTAGTCGAAATTTCTGGCAAAGATATATCTTTTAGCCAGTGGTTGCTTTACGGTTTACCCTTTGGTGTTGTCGCCAGTTATGCTTCTTGTTGGGTAATCATGCGCTTGTTTCTAGACAAAAGACGCTGCCAACAAAAGTTAGATGTTAAGCACCTGCAATCAGCACCTCTATCTTTACCAGAGCGCAAAACATTATTGATTGTCTTATTAATGTTGCTGCTGTGGCTCACCGAACAATGGCATGGATTGGAAATTGCCACCGTTACCATCCTTGGTGCTATCATTCTCACCGCACCAAATATTGGGGTAATGAAGTGGAAAAATGCTGTCAAAGATGTTTCGTGGGATCTGATTATTTTCGTCGGTGCAACTCTAGTTTTAGGAAAAGCATTAATTAGTTCTGGCGCATCAGAATGGATTATTAATAACATCTTCCGCTTTAGTGATATCAACAGCACTAAATCTCACTTCTTTATTCTGCTTTTACTTACAGTCATTAGTTTGACTTCTCATATCTATATGACTTCCCACACAGCCAGAGCAGCAGCTTTAGTTCCCCCCCTGTTGTATCTCGCTAGCAGTCTTAATCTCAATCCTGTCACTGTCTTGTTTCTCAGCACCCTAGGAATGGACTATTGCCTCACATTCCCCGTCAGTTCTAAAGCACTGATGGTTTACCAAGACACACAAGAAGATGGTTTTCAACCAACAGATTTACTCCGGCTAAGTTCAGTAATGATTCTTGTTCACCTCGCTTTAGTTATCCTGTTCTACTACACCTGGTGGCGTTGGGTAGGCTTATCCTTCTGAGTGCCGATTGGATTGAATTGATTTAGTTCCCGATTTAATGACGACAAAACGGCTGGGTTGCCGTAGGAAATGAATATGACACTGAACATTTTAATCGCTCCCTCTGGATTTAAAGAAAGTCTAGATGCCGAACAAGTGGCTGATTGCATTGCTACTGGGATTACTAGAGTTATTCCCGATGCTAATATCTGCAAAGCACCCTTAGTAGATGGGGGTGAAGGCTTTACTAAAACTCTGGTAGCAGCTACAGGCGGAACTTTACATCATTTGACAGTCACCGGGCCTGTGGGGCAAAAAGTAGCAGCTCACTTTGGTTTTCTTGGTGGAACGACAAAAAAAACTGCCGTGTTAGAAATGGCTGCTGCGGCTGGGTTGCGCCTCGTACCCTTGGATATGCGAAATCCCATGATAACAACAACCTACGGTGTGGGAGAGTTAATCAAAGCTGCCTTAGATGCTGGTGCAGAACGCATTTTAGTTGGCTGTGGTGATTCTGGTACTAATGATGGCGGTGCGGGAATGGCTCAAGCCTTAGGTGTGCAGTTATTAGATGAAAATGGTCAGCAGTTAGGTTTGGGTTGTGGCGAATTAATTAAACTTAAGCGCATTGATTTATCTCAAAGAGATCCTCGTTTAAATCGAGTCAAGATTGATGTGGCTTGTAACTGGCATAACATCTTGTGTGGTGAAAACGGTGTAGCGAAGATTTTCGGCCCACAAAAAGGAGCATCTCCAGCAACAGTGGCAGCAATGGCTGCTGCACTAGAACACTACGCCGCAGTTATTCAAACAGAGTTAGGGATTGAAGTACGCAAAATGCCTGGTGGCGGTGCTTCTGGTGGTTTGGGTACAGGTTTACACGCTTTAATTGGAGCTAATTTACACTCGCGCTACGATATCGTTATGCAGTATTTGGAGTTGGATAATCTCATACCCGCAGCTGATTTGGTGATTACGGCGGAAGGTTGCATTGATTGCCAAACCCCACGCGGTAAAATTCCGGCGGAAGTAGCAAAGCGTGCCAAGCGTTATCAGTTACCAGTAATTGCACTTGTTGGCACTATTGGCGAAGGTGCAGACATCAATCTCCAGCAAGGCATTGATTATTTTAATAGTATTTTGACTCATCCTTGTCAATTGAGTGAGGCTATTGTTCAAACCTCAACTTTGCTAACAAATGCAGCTGAACAGGTAGCGCGGCTGCTGTTAGTTGGGAGGCAAATTAGCAGCTTTAATAATGCGCGTTTCAAACATATGAGATTCAATTATCCTAATTTATCTGCAAAAAATCAAAAATTTAAACCAGTACAAATTGTCCCTAGAAGAATATTGTCATAATTGGTGTTAGCAACACATTATTTATCAGGTGAATCTTTAGAGAACGTACAAGTAATATCATATTTCTACGACTTCAGTTGCTTGAATTTTTAAATAGCTTACCAATTCTCTACTATTCAGATGTTGATTGATTTGTTAGTTAATTATCAAAATTTAAAAATTTTTCAACCCCGTCAATCTGGTGTGTTCTAATGAACAACTTCTTACCCGAATTTGGAGAAATCCCCAGAACATCTTCTAGTATCGTGTCTTCACAAATTAGTAGTTTAGTTAGTAATCATCGTAAATGTCGCATTGCTTTATATTCTCACGACACAATGGGGCTAGGACACAAACGTCGTAATTTGTTGATTGCTCAAACTTTAGGATGTTCACCCCTAAAGACTGATGTTTTAATGATTAGTGGTATTCCAGATGCTAGTAATGTACCAACACCTCCAGGGGTAGATTGTTTGACTCTCCCAGCTTTGCGTAAAAACATTGATGGGCAATATCAGGCCAGAAGATTGGATTTATCATTACAGGAAATTATTACACTACGATCGCAAGTCATTCTTACTACTATCAAAACCTTTAAGCCTGACATTTTCATTGTGGATAATGTGCCACGAGGCGCAGTGAGAGAATTAGATCCCACCCTAGAATATTTGCGTAGCCAAGGCAAAACACGCTGCATTCTCGGTTTACGGGATATCTTAGATGAACCCGCTTCTGTGCGCCGAGATTGGAAGCGGGGAGCTAATGAAGAAGCGATTCAAACTTATTATGATCAGGTTTGGGTGTATGGCGATCGCAATATCTATGACCTAGCCAAAGAATATCACTTCCACCCCAAAACCGTTGCTAAATTTCGCTACACTGGCTATCTTGACCAACGTAGTCGCCTCAAACATCTGAATTTAGACAGCGTTCAAGCATTTAAATCCCTGAATCTAACATCTGAAAGATTAGTATTGTGCTTAGTGGGTGGTGGACAAGACGGCGCACAGTTAGCAGAAACCTTTGCTCATGCTGAACTACCACCAGAGATGAACGGTATCATCTTGACAGGGCCATTTATGCCGCGAGAAGTAAGGCAACAGTTGAGGAATTATGCAGCGCAGCGTGATAATTTGCGTGTCTTGGAATATTTAGTTGAGCCAACGCTGTTAATCAATCAAGCCGAACGGGTGATTGCAATGGGTGGTTACAATACCACTTGTGAACTGTTGTCATTTGGCAAGCGATCGCTCATTTTACCCCGCATCAAACCCCGCAAAGAACAATTAATCCGTGCGGAAAGATTACAAGCACTGGGTTTAATTGATATACTGCATCCCCATCAACTGATACCCGCTGCAATTAGCGACTGGCTCAGGCAAGATATTGAACTACCACCAGTCCGTAATTTCGTTGATCTCAAAGGACTTACCCGCATACCCCAATTCATCGATGAAATCCTGATTTCTGCTCATCAAGCATCTTGAATAGTCAACAATCAACAGTCATCAACTATGTCCATGTGTGTCGGTTACGTTCTCAAACGTTATCCCCGTTATTCTGAAACCTTTGTTGTTAATGAAATTCTGGCTCATGAAACAGTCGGCTTAAAAATTGAGATTTTCGCTTTGAGACCACCTGCTGACACCCACTTTCAAAATATTATTTCTCAAGTACGTGCGCCTGTAACTTACATTCGTAAGCCGATTCAAGGTAGGGTGAGCGATTCACTTAATAGTCTCGCACCTACAGCCGCTAGTTATTTTTGGGCAGAATTACAAGAAGCTAGTCAAGTTATCCCCGATTTTTGGTCAAAACTGGGCTTTGCTCAAGGTGAAAAAGCCAGCACTGTCTACCAAGCTGCATGGTTAGCGCGAGAAGTAAAACTTAAAGGGATTACTCATTTACACGCTCATTTTGGGACTGTAGCAACTAGCGTAGCTCGGCTAGCATCTCACTTTACAGGCGTTCCTTATACTTTTACTGCTCATGCTAAAGACATCTTTCATGAAAGCGTTGAATTTGAGGATATGGAACGCAAGCTGAAAGATGCGGCTAAGGTGGTGACAGTCAGTGACTATAATCTCAAATATCTGCACAAGAAATATAATTTGGCTGCAAACCAAGTTAAACGCATCTACAACGGTTTAGATTTGCGACAATTGCAATATTCTTCCCCGGCTGAACGTCCGCCATTGATTATCTCCGTTGGTCGGTTAATCGAGAAGAAAGGTTTATCTATTTTGATTGATGCTTGTGCGATTCTCCAGCAGCAAAATTATCAGTTTCAGTGTCAAATTGTTGGTACTGGTTCTTTAGAATCGTCTTTGCGTCAGCAAATTGTCGATTTAGGACTGCAATCTTGTGTGGAAATTGTCGGTGCGCGTCCGCAAAATGAGGTGTTTGAATTGGTGCAGCAGGCGGCTGTGTTTGCTGCGCCTTATGTGATTGGTAAAGATGGTAATCGGGACGGACTACCTACAGTTTTACTGGAAGCTATGGCTTTGGGAACTCCCTGTGTGAGTACGAATGTGACGGGGATTCCTGAAGTGGTGAGGGATGGGGAGACTGGGTTGATTGTAGGGCAATATGATGCGGATGAGTTAGCGATCGCTCTTGGGCAACTTTTGAAGGATGCAGCTTTGCGGGTGAGGTTGTCTACTCAGGCTAGGAGGTTGATTGAGTCTGAGTTTGATATTTGTCTGAATACGGAGGTGTTAAGGGAGTTATTTTTCACGCAGAGACGCGGTTCGCTGTTCGGCAAAGCCGTTCTCGTAGAGTAAGCGTTCCCGGAGGGTGGCACAGAGGAGGTATAAAGATGAGAGTTGCTTATATTTGTGCTGATGCGGGGATTCCTGTGTTTGGGCAGAAGGGATGCTCGATTCATGTGCAGGAGGTGATCCGGGCTTTACAAGGGCAAGGTTTAAGGGTGGATTTGTTTGCTACTCGGATGGGGGGAGAATTACCTGGGGATTTGGCTGGATTGGTGGTGCATCAACTTCCGGCTATTCCCAAAATGGAAAGACGGCAACGAGAGCAAGTAGCTTTAGGAATGAATCCTGATTTGCGGTTAAGTTTGGAGAAATCTGCACCTTTTGATTTGGTTTATGAGCGTTATTCTCTGTGGAGTTATGGCGGGATGGAATTTGCCCAAGCTATGGGAATTCCAGGTTTGTTGGAGGTGAATTCACCTTTAATTTTAGAACAAGCACAGCATCGCGGTTTGATTGATCGGGATGGGGCGGAAGCGGTGGCACGTCGGGTGTTTTCAGCCGCTACAGCTTTGATTGCGGTTTCTGAGGTGGTGAAAACTTACTTGATAAATTACGTAGATGAGAGCAAAATTCATGTTATCCCTAATGGTGTCAATCCTCACCGCTTTTCTACTCTGTGTCCCGAAACTAACTCAGAAAGTTTTACGGTGGGATTTGTTGGGAGTTTGAAACCTTGGCATGGATTACCAATTCTCACGGAGGCTTTTAACTTACTGCATCAACGTGTTCCCAATGCCAAACTTTTAATTGTGGGTGATGGCCCGGAACGGGAAAATCTAGAAGCTGAATTAGCTACACGGGGATTAGATACTCACACTCAATTTACAGGTGCGGTGAATCCTGAAGAAGTACCGCAATTATTAGCTGCAATGGATGTCGCTGTTGCACCCTACGCCGCACAATCTGATTTTTACTTTTCACCGTTGAAAGTGTATGAATATATGGCGGCTTGTTTACCTGTAGTTGTTAGTCAGATTGGGCAATTGGCAGATTTAATTGATCATGGGGTGAATGGCCTGCTTTGTCCTCCTGGTGATGCGATCGCTTTAGCAGACGCATTAGAAAAATTATGGCGATCGCCTCATCTCTGTCATAATTTAGGACAAGCTGCACGAAAAACGGTAATAAGCCGTCATACTTGGGATGCGATCGCCAAGAAAATTATTGACATAGCTGGGCTAGATTCTCCATTACCAATGGAGGTGAAACGCTAAATGCCAAAATCTCGCAACCCAGATTTTCCAGGTTTGTGGGGAGTGCTGGTTTATTTTTGGCCTGATATTCGTCCCCAGTATGGACTACTTTTGATTTCGGCGATCGCTCTAGTTGCAGATGTCGGACTGCGAGTATTAGAACCTTGGCCTCTCAAGTTTGTGTTTGATTATGTTCTCCTGCGCGGTGAAAAGCTAAATAATCTACCCGTTAGTTTAGAACCAATCACATTACTCACACTCTCAGCCGTTGCAGTCTTACTCATTACAGGTTTACGCGCCCTTGCTGCCTATGGGAGTACCGTCGGACTCGCCACAGTTAGTAGCCGAGTTATGGCGACAGTCCGTAATCGTTTATATTGTCATCTGCAAGATTTATCTCTGACTTATCACACTAGAGCGCGTAGCGGTGATTTAATTATTCGTGTCAGTGGCGATGCTAGCCGTCTCCAAGAAATTATGATTACGGCAGCATTACCACTATTAGTCAGCATTCTGTCTCTAGTAGGCATGATTGGGGTGATGTTTTGGATGAATCGCAGTCTCACCTTCTTGTCACTGCTTACACTGCCCTTATTTTGGCTAGTGACTAACCGACTCAGCCGACGCATTAAAGATTCCTCACTAAAGCAACGCCAACAAGAAGGTGCGGTGGCGGCGACGGCGGCTGAGTCTCTTGCAGCCATTAAATTAGTCAAAGCTCTCTCTCTACAAGATGCTTTTGCACGCGTATTTTCTCAACAAAATCACCGTAGTCTGAAGGAAAGCGTCAAAACCCAACGTCTAGCGGCTCACTTGGAACGTACCGTGGATGGGGTGATTGCCTTGGGAACTGCGATCGTTTTATGGTACGGCTCTTGGCTAGCTCTACGAGATGCTTTAACTCCTGGTGATGTGCTAGTATTCCTTACCTACCTAAAGAACGCCTTTAAGCCGGTGCAGAACTTCGCTAAGTACACCGGACGACTTGCTAAAGCTGCGGCTTCTAGTGAGCGCATTTTAGATGTATTAAATCAGCAACCAGATATTCGGGATTTATCAGATGCAATTCCCGCGCCAATTTTTCGAGGTGCAGTATGTTTTGATCACGTTCACTTTGCCTATGAATCAGGACAAGTTCTCCTGCAAGATATCAACTTCAATATTCAACCAGGACAGCAAGTAGCGATTGTTGGGACTTCTGGTGGTGGGAAATCGACATTAGTCAGTCTCTTATTACGGTTGTATGATCCCACATCTGGGCATGTGATGATTGATGGGCGGGATATTCGAGAATATACACTGGCATCATTACGTCCGCAAATTAGTGTAGTGTTGCAAGATAGTCTTTTATTTGCTGCTAGTATTCGCGAAAATATTGCTTACGGTATTGCTGGGATTTCGGATGCGGAAATTGAAGCAGCGGCGCGTTTAGCTCATGCTCATGATTTTATCCAAGCTTTACCGCAAGGATACGACACCCTTGTCGGGGAAAGAGGCGCAACTCTTTCGGGGGGACAAAGACAAAGAATTGCGATCGCTCGTGCTGCGATTCGTCAAGCTCCTATCCTGATTTTAGATGAACCAACTACGGGGTTAGATAAGGGTAATGAGAAAGGTGTGATTGATGCGCTGCAAAGACTGGCAGAAAATCGCACAACTTTCTTAATTACTCATGATCTGGATTTTGCCACCCGCGCAGATATGATTGTCTATCTAGAAAATGGGCGGATAGTGGAACAAGGTTCTCATCGGGAATTGATGCACAAAAATGGGCGTTATGCGGCTTTGTATGAGGTGCAGGCTTCTTTGAGGATTTAGTTTTTAAACGCAAAGGTAAGCGCAGAGGTATGCAAAGTATGGGTTTTAGTGATAGTAAAATGCCTTTTTTGTCGGATGCGCTTGATCCGTTACAGGTAGAGGAGTGTTTTCATCGGTGTGTGGCGATCGCTGCAAATTGTCGTGTGCAGAAAATCCAGGTTATTCGCCATAAATTGGGGCGGCGTTGTTTGATTGAATATGAGTTAATTAATGATGCTGGGAAAATAATTACATTAATTGGTAAAGTGAGAGCTAAGGGGACAGATTTTCATAGTTATGAGTTACAAAAATCTCTATGGCAATCGGGATTTAGTGATGATAGTCCTGATGGAATTTCTGTACCTGAACCTGTTGGTGTAATTCCTGAATGGCAGATGTGGTTACAGCGTCAGGTTGCAGGGAAAATTGCTACTCAATTTCTTTCACAAAGCAACAGTCTTTTCCCCGCCAAACTCATTGCTGAAGCTGCTCATAAACTTCACCAAGCTAATATTATTCCTCGTCGTTCTCATACTATTTCCGATGAACTGCGAATTTTGCATGAGCGAATTCCATTAGTGATGCAACAATATCCACAATGGCAAGAACGTTTAGAAAGAGTATTAACAGCAAGTGATTATTTGGGAGAAAACACGCCAGAACCAAAAAGCTGTGGTATTCATCGTGATTTTTATCCTGACCAAGTAATTATTAACAATTCCCGTTTATATCTCATTGACTTAGATTTATATTGTGCAGGTAATCCGGCACTTGATATCGGTAATTTTATTGCTCATCTTCAAGAATACAGTCTTCGTACTTTTGGGAATTTTCAAGTATTTCAAGATTATGAAAATGCTCTTATTACGAGATTTATTGAACTGACAGGTAATGAATTTCTCCCTGCAATTCAAGCCTATAACACTCTAACTTTAGTCCGACATCTTCATATAAGCACCCAATTTACCGAACGTCGTGCTTTTACCGAAAGACTATTAAACCTATGCGAACAACGCCTCAAGATAACTCATGATTTATAGTTCGCATTCGTAATTATAAGTTTTTGTCACTGCAATTGATTGTTTTCAGGAGATAGACCTGATGGGTTTAATTTTTGTGCGGAAAGTTCACTTGATTGGTTTAATTATTTCATTGACTTTTAGCAGTATAAATAAAGCTAGTGCCACAAATATACCATCTGTAAGAGACAATAATCCATTAAACAAAATCACATCAGTTTCTCAATTGTCGGATGTTAGTGCTGATAGTTGGGCATCGCAAAAACTACAAGCACTGATTGAGGAATATGATTGCATTAGTCCCGATAATATTACCAACAATCAAATTCTGACTAGATATCAATTTGCCGCCAAATTAAATGCTTGCATCGTACAAATCAATGAGCTAATTACTCAAAATAAAATTGATGCGATTGATCGAGGAAATTTAAGCGCCATTCAAAAATTAAAAGCGGAATTTTCGACAGAATTATTAACTTTTAGAAACCGAGTTGATTTATTAGAAAACAAAGTGACTGCATTGCAATCACAACAGTTCTCACCCCAAGTAGAGCTAGAGGGAGAAATTATCTTTGCTGTGACTGGAGTGGCTGGAGAAAAAAAAGCCAACAGTAAAACTAAGCCCATCAATGAAAATTTGGTGTTGAGCGATCGCGTTCGTCTGAGTTTAGAGACTAGTTTTACTGGCAAAGATCAACTACAAGTCCGCTTGCAAGGACGCAACACCCCAGAATTGGCAGATGTGACCGGCACTAAAATGGCCAATTTGGGATTTGATGGTGACGATGATCATGAGGTGGAAATAGATGAGATAGATTATAAATTCCCTCTAGGCGATCAAACACGCATCACTTTGTACGCGATAGGAGGCGGATTAGGTGATTTTGTTCCTAGTGTTAATCCTCTGTTTAGCGGTAGTGGAGACGGTTCAATTTCTACATTTGGGCGAGAAAATCCAATTCGCCGCCAAGGAGGGGGTACAGGTATTGGTATTTCTCATAATTTAAATGACTCTGTGAATTTGTCATTGGGATATATTACCAACGATGCAGCTAATCCAGAGACAGGAGTTTTTGCTAGTCCTTATGGTGCGATCGCTCAACTCACCGTTGAACCCACCAAAACTACAGCACTTAGTCTTACCTATATCCACTCTTATAATAATGTGAAGACTGGAACTGGCAGCGAATTAACCAACAATCCTTTTAATGATCAAGCGGATGCAATTATAGCTAATTCCTTTGGTGCAGAAGCAGCTTGGCAAATTAACCCCACTATCAGTCTAGGAGGGCGAGTTGGTTTTATTGATGCGAAAGCCGAAGATTTACCAACCACCCCCAACGCTAATATTTCCACATGGGCGTTACTACTAACTCTCAGAGATATAGGTCAAGAAGGTAGTTTTGCCGGATTTGTAGTGGGTCAACCGCCTAAAGTCACTCATAATAGTTTCGGTGATGCCTTTAAAGATAAGGATACATCTTTACACCTAGAAGCTTTTTACCACTGGCAAATCACAGATGATCTAGCAATAACTCCAGGGTTTTTTGTGATTACGAGTCCAGAAAATAATAATAGTAATGACAACATTTATGTTGGTACAGTTCGGACAACATTTAGCTTCTAAGTCAAAACAGAAGTCGCTACAGCCTACGCGATATACGGAAATGCGAAAGCGGAAGCAGCTACAGAAAAGACAGAAGTTGCTACAGACTACGCAATATACGGAAATGTGAAAGCGGAAGCAGCTACAGAGAAAACAGAAGTTGCTACAGACTACGCGATATACGGAAATGTGAAAGCGGAAGCAGTTACAGGGAAGACAGAAGTTGCTTCAAACAAGACAAAACAAAGAAATTTAGGCATTGCTGAAAACTCGGCTTTCAAAGCCTCTCCCCCCGCGGCTACGGTGTACACACATCTTTGTTGCTCAGTGCAGAATGTGGTTTGATCCCCCTAAATCCCCCTTAAAAGGGGGACTTTGATTCTTGTTCCCCCTTTTTTAAGGGGGGTTAGGGGGGATCAAAACGTTGTCGGGCTAGGTTATTAGACTTGTGTGTACACTGTAGCCCACGGAGGGAGAGGCTTTGACAGCTAGGTTTATTTTTTTCTCTGATTGTATGAAACCACCCTCCCTACTCTATTCCTTGCTGGGAGTTAGGAGTATTATTTGCTGCTTTTGGAGCGATCGCACATCTGCCAAACTAGCGTTGACTGACTGCAAGATTTCCTGTGTCGTCTGTTTCCCATCACAAGCCAGGAGAAATTGCCATTCAGCTTCATTCACATTCACAATTTGATAATCATGATTGAAAAACTGTTTGCTATCTCGCCATCCCTGAATACAAGGACTCGGTTCAGGAATAGCTGACAATAACTTAGGATCTGATGTCCAATCTTCCCTAGCAATGGGGCTGCGTCCTAAGAAAAACTCATAGTGGGTAATTGATGACGGATCTAGCACTTCAATCAAGCGATATCTTTGGCGATCGCTTAATGATTTGGCTCGTTCAATTAATTCTGGTGCTTTGCCAATTAATCGGTCTAAATTCCAAATCTGCGGATTAGAAAACCCAATAAATTCTAATCCCGACGCATCAATCAATTCAAACAATGTATTAATGTTGTAATCAATTTCTTGGGGATGCACATACATATCAGCAAAGTAGCCATCCCGTTGATTTTCCCATGACCAACGTTCTTCTTCACGTTTCCGCAGGCGGTTATCTTCTGGGAGGGTAGCAAATAATTTTCGTCCCACGGCTACACCGTCCGTATAATCTCCCCGTTGATCACCTTGGATGAGAGCGATCGCCTCTTGCATTAATTTAATTTCCCAACGCCCCAATTCACCATACACAAAAATGTGCATTATCCCACCGGGGGCTAATTTTTTAGCTAAAGCTTGAATCCCCCGAATCGGATCAGGTGTATGGTGTAGAACTCCCACGCAGTTAATCAGATCAAACTCACCTGGAAGTTGCTCAACATCAAACAAACTCAGATGATGGAATTCTACCCCCGTAGCCCCTGATTTTTGACAACGTTCTTGAGCGACTGCTAGCGCGCCAGAACTCAAATCAATGCCCACAACGGCTGCATCCGGGTTGAGATGTACCAGATATTCTGTTCCTACACCTGTCCCACATCCAGCATCCAAAATACGGACATTATCTTGGGAGGGTTTTTTGCCGGTGCAGAAGTTATACGCTGCTAACCAATTCCATCGCCAGTTATAACCAGGTGGTGGCTCATCTAATAAAGGTTCTGGCGGGAATGGATAAGTATTGTAGAGTTTGGCAACTGCTGCGCTAATTGTTTGAGAATCTGACATGGCTGAAGAACAGTAATTCGTAAGTTTATTGTCAAGGAAAGTTGAGCTATTGCGCCTTTAAATTACATCGTCACTAATAAATTTTGCTGACTGTTGACTATTGACTGTTAGCAGTTAACAGCTAACACAAAAAAATTTGCAAGTTATAGCAGTTTGCAGTTGAGTCCAATACAGACCTAACCCCCAGCCCCTTCCCTACAAGGGAAGGGGAGTAAGTTTCAAAGCCTCTCTTCTACAAGGCTACGGTGTACACACATCTTTGTTGCTCAGTGCAAAATGTGGTTCGATCCCCCTAAATCCCCCTTTTTAAGGGGGACTTTGATTCTTGTTCCCCCTTTTTTAAGGGGGATTAGGGGGGATCAAAACGTTGTCGGGCTAGGTTATGAGACTTGTGTGTACACCGTAGCCTTAAAAAGGGGGACTTTGATTCTTGTTCCCCCCTTTTTTAAGGGGGGTTAGGGGGGATCAAAACGATGTGGGACAAGGTTATAAGACTTGTGTGTACACCGTAGCCTACAAGGAGAGAGGTCAGAATGTATTGCACATAAATGAGAATCGCTATATATGCACGACAGCTTTGTCAAAGCCAGTAATTTTTAGTTTATCGGATAGTGTTGATTAACCCTAATAGTCACTGTCAGCCACACAAATTCCCTTACATTTGATGCCATTGGTTGCTGTGCGCTGACAATGAGGACAGAGAATTTTTTCTGTGTCTGGAGGGATATTTTTACTTGTGCTGTCTTGTGGTTTGTCTTTGTCGGTTTGGAGGTTCACGGTGATTAGGGTAATGTAAATTTTTTATGGCTTATTGTTACATTTTACAAACCATAGAGATTCACCCTACCAAACAGGTTTTCACAAACCATCGTGACTACTACAGTTACCAACAGTAACAGTTAATTATCTTTCTCCTCTTTGAAACTTGGCTGTCATTTCTACGCGAGACAATGCACTGGTAGCAGACTCACGCACATAGGAATCGGTAGATTCATCCTCAATTAAGGATTTCAGCACCTCTACAGTTTTTGGATCGCCAATTGATGCCAAAGCATTCACCAGGGAGATTCCCAAAGCTGGGTTATCTGTGGTTTGCAAAGCTTCAATCAAAACATCCACAACGGGAGAACCAATTTCACCCAACGCCATCACAGCTGCAATATGCACTACGGGATTAGGATCATTGAGAGCAGTCTTTAAACCTTGCACACCTTCTTCCGCAAAGGGAACATCGGGATGATTAATGGCAACTTGCGCCAGTGCTTTGGCAGCACTTCCCCGAACGGTGACATTTTCACTATTGAGCAAGGCTGCAACTAAAGGATTTACTGCATCAGGGCCGATCGCGCCTAAAGCCTTAACAGCCGCTCGTCGATAGGTGGTGTCTTCTTCATCCAAGATACTCATTAACCGAGGAATAATTGTTTCATCTGGATTCTCAGCCAACGCCCACATTGCTTGATCGCGTAGGTGGGGGTTAGGGTGCTTCAGTTGTTGAAATAGTTCTTCTGTAGACATAGTTTTGAATTAAAAATCACAGTAAATTAAAATGCAATCATTCACGAATTGAAAGCAATATCTAAACGCATTTCGTTGCTCGCCTGAAATCCCAAATTACTATAAAGTGGTTTCCCAGAGAGGGACGCGTGGAGAATAACACTGGTGCATTTGAGGGATTGGAGATGAGCGATCGCCATTTGAGTGAGAGATTTAGCAATTCCTTGGCGACGATATCCTGGCTCAACATAAACTCCCCAAATATATCCATATTTTCTTTGCTGTTCAGCTAAAACATGGGGATACAATCCTGCAAATAGTTGACATCCTACGGAAGCAATAATTTCTCCGTTTATTTCTGCGGTGAAGGCTTTGTAAGCTAATGTTTCTCGTGCATGAGTGATAAATTGCTGAGTTGTTTCTAGCCAATTGGCTTGAATAGATGCTTCTGGAACATCATTATCACGCCATAGCTGAAAAAAATGCCGCGCAATAGTTACATCATCATCGACATTAGCTTCTCGAAACCTGATAACATCCATAGATTTGGGATTCGTTAGGCTGTCTTTTCTTGGTTTTCCAGGGTCATTAAAGCTTTAGCCGCAATCAGCCAATCACTATCTTGTGCTGCTTGTTTGTGTCCACTGGTATCGCCCAGTTTTTCTAGTGACATCAAGGCTGCATACTTTAAATCCCAGATTTTGGTTTCTAAACAGGCTTTGAGTTCAGGAATAGCTCGTGATTCACCCAATTCACCGAGAGCGATCGCTGCCGCCGCCCGTGATTTTTGGAATTGTGGTTGTTTGTTATGCAGGGCTTCAATCAGTAAATCATATGCTGGGTGATGTTTCAACCAACCAAACAGTTTCACCACATGAAAATGCGCCCCATAATCATTATTGGCTTCTGCGGCATAGGTAGCAAACAAAGCCTCTGGTGCAACATCGGCGTAATGTTCCAAAATAGTTTTGCTGGCTAAATAGCAGCGGCCAAAGTCAGTTTCGTATAATCCACGTATTAAAACTGACAATTCTGGTAGTTGATTATAACTATGTACCAAATCTAAATTCTGGGGATGGTCGTATAATGTCTGCTCTAAATAAGGTTGAATTGTTGCAAAGGTAATTGCACCACTAGAGATACCCGCTTCTGCTAAAGTTCTGATACCCCGTAGCCGAAAAACTAAAGAGACCGGGCATCGGGCAATATTGGGAATTGCATCATAGTAACAAGCATCCATTAAATCTTGAATAGACAACCGCCGCCCTAAGACATTCGTGTGCCGCAATATTGCCACTACCTTGCCCATCTGGGAATAATCTTTAGTTAAGCGGCAAACTGCGGCGATCGCAGCACTAGCCGTAGGCGGATCAGCATCATCAACAAAGGAGCGAATCCGTTCTAAGGCAGGTTGATAATCAAATTTTGTCAGTGTATGAATAATTACTCTGTAAGTTTGCCCAGGTTTATCTAGCAACTGCGCTACTTCTTCAAGTAAATCGGGGTCTTCTGTACCAATTTCACCAATCGCCCACACAGCATTTTCCACCGTGTAACAGTCATCATCACTTAGACAAGTGCGAATCACTGGTAAAGCTGTAGTAGCTTTGAGTCGTCCCAAAGTTTCCACCGACTTCCGGCGGACAATGCGGTTATCTAATGTTGGGTCAGTTTGCTGTACGGCGCGGATGAGTGCATTAATTGACCGTTCTGTGGGAAAGTTCACCAAATGAGCCGCCGCCACATAGCGGGAATCATCCTCACTCACTTGGTCTGGAGGAGTATCCAAAAGAGCGATCGCCTGGTCTTCTGTAAGATTAAATAAATTAAAAAAACGTTTATCCATAGTCATTAGTCATTAGTCATTAGTTTTTCCTCACACCCCTACACCCCTACACCCCTACACCCCTAAAGTCTAAAACAAAACAAACCCAGAGATTATTTGCCATTACTCAACCTTCACAGGCAAAGCAAAGAGCCAAGAACCTCTAGGTTTGCAAGGGTAACAACTACCCTGATGAACCAATCACAAGTATGATAACGAAACTTATGACAGAGAATTGATTGCGTAGTCGAGGAGTGCATTGTACTCGGTCAATGCTTGAGCAGACATATCGCGAGGAGCGCAACCACGGTTACGAGCAAAGCTTAAAGCTTCAACATAGGGAGCGGTGGGCAAGCCTAAAGCGCGATAAACTTCACGTTGACCAGCAATACCCCACTCATCCAATGGGCCTGTACCACCAACTACCAAGCTGTACTGAATGAGGCGTAGGTAGTGCTTGATGTCGCGTAAGCACTTGGATTTGAAGGTATCGGTGGAGTTAGCTTCACCAGCGTTGTTCAAGTAGGGGTACTTTTTGATACAAGCGTTGTAAGCTTCGGTTGCAACTGCATCGAGGTTGCCAGCTAGCTTTTCAGCAGCTTCCAAACGAGCAGATGCACGTTGGATAGAACCTTGTACTGATTCTAAATCAGAGGTGCTGGGGAAACGACCTGCGGCATCAGCAGATGCAATAACGGTGGTAACAACTGATTTCATTTCTTAAATCTCCCGAAAGGCTGTTAATTTAAATGGTGTTGGATATCAATACTGTTGAGTTAATTGCAATGTGCAATTAATTAGCTCAAAGCAGAGATGACGCGATCGAAGTAGCTGGAAGCTTCAGCAACCAAGCTAGCGCAACGATCTTCTACAACGGGAGTACCCATCTTGCGTAATTTAGCACCAGCACGAGCCTCGCTGGGGTTGTCTTGGATGTGAGCAACTGCTTGAGCCTTCATGATTTGAACGGCACGTACTGTAGAGGTGGTAGGTACACCTAGAGCAGCGTAGGTTTCTTTCAAACCGTTCAAGCAACGATCATCCAATACGGAAGCATCACCAGCTAGCAACGCATAGGTTACATAGCGCAGGATGATTTCAGCATCGCGTAAGCAAGCAGCCATGCGACGGTTAGGATAGCAGTTACCACCAGCTTGAATTAGACCTTGGTTTTCGCAGATCATCCCAGCAACAGCATCAGAAACCATGCAGCTAGCGTTGCTTGCGATCGCGTTTACAGCATCCAAGCGTCTGTTGCCACTAGCAACGAAAGCTCTGAGGGCAGCAATATCAGTTACGGTAGAGGTGCTAGCATCTGCTGAAACTACAGCTCTAGAAAAAGCGTCAAGCATTTCGCTCTCCTTGGAATATTGGTTATCTTTAAAACTCGGTTGCCTGTTCCTTGAACAAGACAATATAGAACATAAAAGATGAGGGCTGTCTCAGTCTCGGTTATGAGAAACAAAGTAATAATCCTTAACAAAATATCCCCTGTCAGGAAGTTCTAACAGGGGACAATGTTTTTATGGTTAAGTTTTGTAAAATTATTTACGAGCAGCGAAACGATGAGGGATTAGTGATTTGCTTAAAGGATAAACCTAGACCTGCTTGAGAAGATGCTTGATCATATTGTCTTTGACCATTAACTGCCGTAGCACCTCTAGGAGAAACTTTTGTGATTCTTCTTTGCTTAATTCCTTAACTTGCTCTTCGTAAAGTTTGAGATTAAATTTCTGCTCTAAGTTAAGCTCCATTGGAATATCCATCTTGTTTACTCTCCGTGTTTCGCAATATCAATATTTCATCTAGCTCTTAAACCTTAGATTAACAAAAATTACACCTACTTGACAAGTGGACTGTTTTAGACGTTAACGAATAAACGACTAGAGGTATAGGGGTGTAATGGGGAGAGAAGAAAGAGTTTGTTCCTAATGCCCCATGTTCCGTAGGCAATTCTCAATCCAAAATCCAAAGTGGTATATTGAGGCATAGGGTTGTCAAATTTTTGTTCGGAGTTAGCGTTTAAGTTATGGATGCAATGGAGTTTTTTCAGCTAAGTAGTGGTAAATGGCGATCGCAACGCACAACACACCACCTTGCTTTCAAAAGAACTGAAGCTGGAGAATCCGAAATCCAGGTTCAAGCCTTGGCTGCTGATGACCCTCAAGTGATCGCTATTTGCCAACTCCATGAGGTTGACCCCAAGTTGGCGATCGGTGGTGCTTATGTCACCTGGCAAGGGGCAATGGGATGGGATAGAGAAGATGAAAACCATGAAGGTTCAACAGTATTTGCTCTAGTTCCTGATGCTGATCATCCCCGCCAAGGTTCACTGCTACGAGAACGGGGCTATGCAGAAATTGTCCCGGTGGTAGGTCAATATCACATGGATGATGAAAACGGGTTAGTTTTGACAACCGAATATGAAACGATGAGTTCGGTGGAAAGGTTTTGGTTTGTTAGCCCTAGCCTACGGATGCGAAGCAGCACTGTGAAACGATTTGGTGGCTTTAGTACTGCAACATTTTGTACAGAATTCAGAATTGCAGATGCTTCCGGGGAAGTCTCGAACTTGAATGAGACCGCTCAACGCATAAAATACTTCTCCTTATTTGGTGGATAAGTTAATCATCACCACCAGTAATGATCCATTTACGCGAGGGCTAGACTACCTTTATGGAATTAGGTGTCTAGCTCTTGACTCAGAAATGATAGATGTGGTTTATGATATGAATAACCGCATCCCTATGTGTGTTTGGATCGGTCAACACATTGACAGGGTGAACAAACAACTCGAAAACTATCTTCAGGCTTGCCACGATTGTTTTCACCCTTGGGAGCAACCTACTGTGCAGATTTTTGCTGCTCCCCTAGCCCAACGCTTTGGGATTGATGGTTTGTGTAATCTTGATACCAATCCCATAACAATCCTCATTGATGTGGGACGAGTAGCGTCGGCAGACTGGCTACTACTGGTAGTACATGAATATGCCCATGCTCATGCGGGTTCGCCGGGACATCATGAGCAATTTGCGCGATCGCTGGCTCATTTGTGTCTGGGATTGGGAATTGTACCTCCTGTTTGGGAAGTCGGCATGGAATATCACCTGCGATTTTATCCCCATTGCCGTGCAACTCAAAACCCCTTGGCGTTTTGGCGAGGAGAATAAGCAGGGTTAACAATCAAATGTTACGAATTGCTGCTTTCTGCCGCAAATCAAATGGCGAAACTTCTACATAGGCTTATTCTGAATTTTCAGATTCCTAATTGTGGATAGCAGGTGCATCAACCGTAGTGAAAGACTGCGGTCATAAACTGCTACCCACTTGATGATAATGGCGGGATTTTTTTGGTGAATTCTTCAGACCATAGAGGTATTTGTTATGTCAATTCCTTTGTTGGAGTATACCCCTTCATCTCAAAATCAGCGAGTTGTTGGTTTTGAAGTACCTGGTGATGAACAGCCGAGAGTTTACACAACAGATAACCTGCCATCACCCGGTGAAATGGATGTCTTGATTGCGGCTGCTTATCGTCAAATTTTCCATGAGCAGCAGATGTTGTTGAGTAATCGTCAAATCTTTCTAGAATCTCAACTCAGAGCTGGACAAATCACGGTTAAAGATTTTATTCGTGGATTAGTTATGTCCGATTCTTTTCGGCGGCTAAATTACGATGCTAACAACAATTACCGTTTTGTAGAAATTTGTGTACAAAGGATTTTAGGACGGAGGATTTATAGCGATCGCGAAAAACTTTCTTGGTCAATAGTCATTGCCACAAAAGGGCTATCAGGCTTCATTCAAGATTTACTCAATAGCGAAGAATATAATACCAACTTTGGTGATAATACAGTTCCTTACCAACTGCGACGGGTATTACCCCAGCGTTCTAGAGGCGAGTTACCCTTTGAACGGATGGCACGCTACGGTACTGATTATCGGGATAAATTGCCAGCTTCGATGAGAGGATATGAACCATTGAATTGGCAAACATTCTTACGTGGTTCTAACAAAGATGTCATGCAATGGCTAGCAGCTACCGTTGTCTTTCTCATAGCTTCCTGGTACTTACTACCTGTCTTTAATCTGTTGCCACACATTGGCCCCTATTAATACAAAAAGGTAAAAATAAAAAGTAAAGAGGAAAAGTAAAATTTACTTTTTACTTTTTATGCTTCCTATTCCTCCGAACTTCTGAGCGGAGGTCTCCTCTACTCAGAGTTCTCTTTGTTCCCTATTCTCCTCTGGATTCAGCAGTTGCTCATGGAGGTTTTCCTCATGTTGTTCTCTACTGTATGACTGGGAAAGGATATGAATTTCTGCTTTTAGGTTATATCTAGCAAATAGCTCTGCAAACTCCAACATCAAAGGCGTAAAGTATATTTGTGGTCTTTGCAAAAATTTCTGTAAAACTTGCTGACGTGCTTTCATGTACTCTGATGTTGGCAACCAAGAGTATTCTTGGCGAATCGCATCTGCATATTCTTGATATTGCTCTGGTTTAGCAGCTAAAATCCCCAAGTCTGCGTCTAATAAAACTTGACTATCAATATCATGATCATCAGCTTGATGGTCTTTAGTTTTGAGAATCAGACGACTGATATTATTGATATAATGGCTCGGAATGCCTAAACTACTCAATAATTTATCTGCATATTCAGCACTTTTTTCTTCGTTATCCTTAGCTTGCGGCTCATACACAACATCATGAAACCAAGCCGCTAGTTCCACAGCAGGTACATTTTCTGCATAAGTTTGTAAAGTCTGAATGATTTCCAGAACATGATTAACATGATTCAGATTATGGTAGTGGCGATGAGAAGCAGAATAAACAGCGACTAATTGAGCAAACGCTCTTTCCATAGCTACTTGGTCAACGCCAAAGGGCTGGAGCGTCTGTTGCCATCGATACAATAAGATATCTGTCAGATTGTTCTTAAACATAACGAAATATTAAGTAAGTCGGTGAAAAAAACACAACCATATCAAGCAAGATAAACTAGGACACAACTCTCTTCTCTTCTGCTTTCTGCCTTATCCAAATCACAAATATTTCAGCCGTTCTACTGAGAATATAGTTATTCCTCTTAAGTTTTAACACGCTGAATCTGTTTATATGGAAGTTCGTAGTTCCTGTTTACAAGAAAAACTACTCAGGGATATACCGGAAATTGAGTGAACGAAATGATACTAACTATAGTTATCAGAGAGCCACTACAAAGTAGATATTTGCTGGATGTTAGTTTATAACGTGTATCCCTATCTTTTAGATGTCTCTATGACTTAGACTTGTACTATCGAAGACTTTCAACCCCGCCAAATTTTCCGAATTCAGAAAATTTATTCTTGTGATGGATTTCGTACTATTAATAATGCCGAAAAAATTCAGTTATGTTATTACTTGTATTGCAGTTCATAAATTGCGATCGCTTCATCCTTACCTTTTAATTTCACTGCTGAATCTACTAATTCCAGCGCAAATAATTCCGGGGACGCTAAATTTTTCACTACTGACTCAGTGATCAAGATACTACAGCCATAGAGCTTAGTTAATCCCTCAACACGAGAAGCCACATTGACAGCATCACCCACTACCGTAGAATCAATACGGCAAGTGAAACCCACCGTTCCCATCACCACCTCACCGCGATGAATACCAATACCGACAGCAATTTTTGGTAAATGCTTTTGTCCTCGCTCATCATTAAATTCATCTAAAGCTTGCTGCATGAAAATTGCTGCTTGTAATGCGCCATCGGTAGCAGGATCATCAAACAAAGCCATAATGGCATCACCGATATATTTATCAATAAAACCGCCAGCTTGGTCTATTGCTTTGCCCATACAAGCCAGATAATCATTTAAAAAGGTAAAAGTTTCTTGTGGTGTCATCACCTCTGACATCGATGTGTAACCACGGATATCACAAAATAAAATCGTGATGCTTTTAGTAGCGGCTACACCCACAACAATATTTTCAATACCCTGGGGTGCGATCGCTAAAATAAATTTATTCGGTACAAATAATTCAAATGATTCTAAAGTCTTTTGTAACTTATTAAACGAACTCTGCAAAGCAGTAGACATTTCATTAAAAGAAGTTGCCAACGTACCGATTTCATCTCTGTTGGTAATTTGGGCGCGATGTTGCAAATCTCCAGCAGCAATTTTCGTTGCACTTAGCTGTAAGCGAAGGATGGGATCACTTAACCGCTTGGCCAAAATATAAGCTAATACCCAACCAATCATCAGTCCGATCAAACCTACACCCAAAGCCTGTTTGACTACTTCAGTAATAGCACGGTCAACTCGGCGTAAGGAAATACCCATGCGAACAGTACCGACTTTTTTCCCAGAGGACAAGCGGATATCGGAAGCAACTTCCATCACCCTTTCACCCCGCTTGGCTCGCAGATGACGAGAAAAGTAGACATCGCGCAAGATCAATGTCTCCATGACAATGGATGGTTGTGTTGAAGCTAAGGCCTTATTTGTGACGCTCAAAGGCACAATGTCAGGAATATACTGATTTTGTAACTCATTAACAGAAGCAGCAATAATCCGATTGTCTTGGCGTGCATCGGAGATGAAAACATAGACGAAGTCTTGATTTTCTTGTAAAATTACATCGAGAGTGAGCCGGATTTGACTCCAGTTTTCTTCGATTAATTCATCGCCCAAAGTATAAGTTAGGACTCTGACAAAAGAGTTGGCATCCTGCACATTTTCCTCTCGATAGAGGTGACTTTCACTTTTAGCCCACACAGAGACGATCGCACCAATCACAGTCAGCAACAAAAGTGTAGTATTAACCATAATTCGGGTGCGGATTGACTGAAAACTCGGAAGTTTCATAGTTTAATGACCAATTCTTCGACAAAATTTACCCACCGCAAATCATTAGTTTGAGCTTGACAGTCAGAACCAAACGCTAAGGTAAGTGGCCCGCCCATTCTGGCTGGAATGGGTTGTTTGTTGTCACCCCATTTTGTGGCTAAAAGAATGTCACAGTTTTTGATATCAGCAGAGGCTAATGTGACTGAGTTAATGTTGTTTTGGGAAAGGGCTGTTTTTCCTTGCACGATGATTTTCCCTGACAGAGTATTAGCAGCCAAAATATCTCGTACACGCACCCCATGTAGTTTGACTTTGCCACTCGGCCAACCACTACGATAACCAACGTTTTCTGTAATAGTAATTTGGGGTAATTTTTCTAAATCAGCCAAGTGGAGTTGACGTTTCCCTACCCGCAGCCGAATCGGTTCTGTTCCCACCAATATATTGCTGACATAAAACACCCAAAATGATTCAGGATACTGCTGTTTCAGATAGGGATATTGACTATGGGGAAAAACGAGATAAATCGGGCCACCTTGGTTGCGACTAATGGGTTTACCGTTGTTAGCGATCGCTAGAATAATGGGGTATTTTAATAAATCCTGTAAATTGACAGTTACTTGGTAAGAGTTATAAGCCATAAAAGTTACTTCCGTCACATCAGGCTGATAACCCAACTGTTGCAACAATGTTGATACAGGTAGACCACGAAAATCAAACACTTGATCCGGCTGAAGGATGTAATTAGCATCGGTTGTTTGCAGGTGAGTAGTAGCTAATGATTGTAGTTGCTGCCAATTTAACGTCACTGTTTTATTAGTCTTTGTCTCACCCTGAATGACTAAATTCCACTCCCTTTGCTGAGAGCTTTTGGTGTTATTAGCCATAATTTCGGCGTTGCGGGCGATCGCTTCTTTACGCCATACTTCCAGTTGTTCATGACTAGGCTGATGCGTACAACCCCCTAAGCAAACAGCGGTGATTATCAAAATGTTGAGTAGTGAGTTCTGAGTTCTGAGTAAAAACACAGGTGTTTTGCGTATATTCCTCATCTCTCCCTACCCCTCTTTTCACGCGTGTATTACTGTTTTACACCTTGTATCAAAAACGTCCAGAAAAAACTTCACTCTAATTTTAAATTTCTGATCTGTGGTGACAAAAAAATTGACGAGCCACAATAGAAAGCACGGACTTCATAAATTAAACTCTTAACTTACATCAGGAGTTCACTATCAGTGGTATTACAAATACAAACCAGCACCTACGAAGCGAAAACCCAAGAAATTGCTAAACAACTTTTAGCAGCAACTCAGGAAAATCGCTCATTTTTAGCTTCTCTGCGTGACCAAATGCGTTGGGATGATAAATTACTAGCTTGGGCAATGAGTAACCCCGGTTTACGGGTGCAATTATTCCGGTTTATTGATACTCTTCCTGCGCTACGGAGCAAATCAGAAATTGCTGGACATCTCCAAGAATATTTAGGTGATGAATCTGTCGAACTTCCAGCCGCTTTAAAAGGAATGCTCAACTTTGCCAACCCCGATTCCATGCCAGGACAGGTGGCTGCAACGACTGTCTCTACAGCAGTTGAGACTTTGGCTCATAAATATATCTCTGGCGAAAATATTCAACAAGTCATTAAAACTGTTGAACGACTGCGAAAAGAAAAAATGGCTTTCACCATTGATTTACTTGGTGAGGCGGTAATTACGGAAGCAGAGGCGCAGTCTTATCTAGAACGCTATCGAGAATTAATCACGCAATTAACAGCCGCTTCTAAGAATTGGGGCCAGATTGGGGCTATTGATGAAGCTGATGGCGAACCGTTAGCTAAAGTCCAGGTTTCTGTAAAGTTAACGGCGTTTTATTCCCAATTTGACCCTTTAGATGCTCAGGGCAGTGAAGAGCGAGTTAGCGATCGCATCCGTACCCTATTACGTCACGCTCAAGAGTTGGGTGCAGCTATCCATTTTGATATGGAACAGTACGCTTATAAAGACTTAACTCTGAATATTTTGCAAAAAATCTTATTAGAAGATGAGTTCCGTCAACGTACTGATATTGGGATAACTATTCAAGCCTATCTGCGTGATAGTGAGCAAGATGCTAAAAATATCATTGCTTGGTTGAAACAGCGTGGTTATCCGTTAACCATTCGGTTAGTCAAAGGGGCGTATTGGGATCAGGAAACTATCAAAGCAGCACAAAGACACTGGAATCAGCCTGTTTTTAACGATAAAGTGGCTACAGATGCGAATTTTGAGACAATAACTCAGTTATTGTTAGAAAATCATCAATATGTTTATGCTGCTATTGGTAGTCATAATGTGCGATCGCAAGCACGAGCGATCGCTATAGCAGAAACTCTCAATGTTCCCCGGCGACGGTTTGAAATGCAGGTGTTGTACGGGATGGGGGATAAGTTGGCTAAGGCTTTGGTGGATAGGGGTTATCGGGTGCGGGTTTATTGTCCTTATGGGGAATTATTGCCGGGGATGGCTTACCTGATTCGACGTTTGTTGGAAAATACGGCTAATAGTTCTTTCTTGCGGCAAAATTTGGAAAATAGACCTATAGCGGAATTGCTTGCGCCTCCAGATGTTGATTTAGCTCACGCAAAGTCGCAAAGTCGCGAAGAAGGAAAGGAAGGGTTTGTTGGTGCGGCAGATACGGATTATGCGGAGGAAGCAGAGAGGAAGGAGGCAGCACGGGCTTTTGCATCTGTGCGTCAGCAATTAGGGAAGAGTTATTTTCCTCTGATTGATGGGGAGTATGTGAATACTTCTGCGGTGATTGATTCGGTTAATCCTTCTAATTTTAGTGAGGTGGTGGGGAAGGTTGGACTGATATCCGTTGAACAGGCTGAACAGGCTATGCAGGCTGCTAAGGCGGCGTTTCCTGGTTGGAAGAGTACGCCTGTGAAAGAACGGGCGGGGATTTTAAGGAAAGCGGCTGAGTTGATGGAAGCGCGTCGGGCGGAACTCTCGGCTTGGATTGTTCTGGAGGTGGGAAAACCTGTTAAGGAAGCTGATGCTGAGGTTTCGGAGGCGATTGATTTTTGTCTCTACTATGCTGATGAGATGGAACGGTTTGATCAGGGTGTAATTTATGACGTAGCTGGGGAAACCAATAGATATATTTATCAGCCGCGTGGGATTGCTGTGGTGATTTCACCTTGGAATTTTCCCTTGGCGATCGCCTGTGGAATGACTGTTGCAGCGTTAGTTGCAGGCAATTGTACCTTACTCAAGGCTGCGGAAACTTCTTCTGTGATTACAGCTAAACTCACGGAAATCTTGGTAGAAGCAGGCATTCCCAAAGGTGTATTTCAATACGTGCCTGGCAAGGGTTCGCAAGTTGGTGCTTATTTGGTGAGTCATCCTGATACCCATGTCATCGCTTTTACTGGTTCTCAGGAAGTGGGTTGTCGTATCTATGCAGAAGCCGCTACCCTCAAGCCTGGACAAAGGCATATGAAGCGGGTAATTGCGGAAATGGGGGGTAAAAATGCCATCATAGTTGATGAGAGTGCTGATTTAGACCAAGCTGTCGTGGGTGTACTACAGTCAGCCTTTGGTTACAGTGGACAAAAATGTTCTGCTTGTTCGCGAGTAGTTGTGGTAGAAAGCATTTATGATGCTTTTATTCGGAGATTGGTGGAAGCCACAAAATCTTTGAATATTGGAGAAGCTGAGTTACCTAGTACTCAAGTTGGCCCGGTAATTGATGCTAATGCCCGCGATCGCATTTGTGAGTATATTGAAAAGGGTAAGGCAGAATCACAAGTGGCGTTAGAGTTATCAGCACCTAACCACGGTTATTTTGTCGGGCCAGTTATCTTTAGTGAAGTGCCACCCAATGGGATAATTGCCCAGCAAGAGATTTTCGGCCCTGTACTAGCTGCTATTAAAGTCAAAGATTTTGCCGAAGCCTTAGCAGTTGCCAACGATACCAACTACGCATTGACTGGTGGAATTTATTCCCGCACACCTTCCCATATTCAAAAGGCGCAGACAGATTTTGAAGTCGGGAATTTGTACATTAACCGTACTATTACAGGAGCGATCGTCGCTCGGCAACCATTTGGCGGCTTTAAACTTTCTGGTGTAGGTTCTAAAGCCGGAGGTCCTGATTATCTCCTGCAATTCCTCGAACCACGTACCATCACCGAAAACATTCAACGCCAAGGTTTTGCACCCATTGAAGGGGCGGAATAATTGGTAATGGGGCATTGGGTATGGCTGCTGTTTCTTACTAGCCCTGCCCCCTGTCCCCTGCTTTCCTCAACTCTCCTGTTCTGGCAAAAACAGTGTGAATTGACTACCTACCCCCAAGGTTGATGTTACTGTCACATCCCCACCATGCAAACGGGCTAATTTTCGAGTTAGGGCTAAACCTAGTCCAGTGCCTTCATACTGACGATTTAATTTACTATCTAACTGTTTAAAAGGTTCAAATAAAAATTGAAATTGACTGGCATCAATGCCAATACCTGTGTCTGAGACTGTGAATGTCATCCCTTGCGGAACTTTCTTGACTGTTAAGGAAACTTCACCGGTGGCAGTAAATTTAATGGCATTAGTTAGCAAATTGAGTAACATCTGCTTCATACGACGCTCATCAGCTATGCAAATGTCTGCTAAGGGGTCAATTTCATAGGAGAGTTTTAACCCTTTTTCATGGGCGCGATCGCGCACTGTTGATGAAACATAATTACATAAATCTGAAACTGATATAGGCATCAAAAATAATTCTTCTTTGCCCACGTCCACTTTTGATAAATCTAAAATATCGTTAATTAGTGCCAATAGATGTTCGCCACTGCTATATATACAGGTAATATATTCTTTTTGTTTTTGATTTAAAGAGCCAGTTATTTCTTGCTGTAGTAACTGAGACAAACCCATAATGGCATTCAGAGGTGTCCGCAATTCATGGCTCATGGTTGCCAAAAATTCACTTTTAGCCCTACTACCCGCTTCGGCTGCTGCTTGCGAGGCACGCAGTTGCAACTCAGTTCGTTTGTATTCGGTCATATCCTTAAAAATGACCAACAATAACTCAGGTTCACCATCAGAACCAGGCATGACAGACACACAAAGTTTTGTCCAAATTGATTTGCCGTTTTTATGCAAGAAGCGTCTTTCAATTTCAACGTGTTTTGGCTCATCCAGCTGTTTACCACTGATGTAGATTTCAACCAACAATTTTTGATAAGTATTTAACTCTGCTTGTGTTTGAAAAATATAATCTGTCAAGGAATGTCCGCATAATTCTTCTCGACTATACCCCAGCAATTGACACAAGGCTGGATTTACGTCCATAATATGGGCTGTATAATCTACTACTCCAATCCCAACAGACGAACGCTCAAAAATAGCTCCAAATTGGGCTTCACTTTTTTGTAGTGCTACCTGTGCAGTGTTGTGTTCTCTCGCTTCTATTGCTAATGATGTAAAATCTGCTACTGCACCAGCAAAATATTTTTCTTCTAGAGTCCATTCCCGCACTTCGGCACAATGCTCACAGCACAATATTCCCAATAGACGATCTTCCACCCAAATGGGTGTACTAAGTAACGACATCACGTCAAAAATAGAGAGATAATTCGTAAATAAATCTTTCGTTTTGTGATCATTTATGACATTATTAATTGCTAGACTTTCGCCTGCCGCTAAAGCTTGAAAATAGGCAGGATAGCTGGCTTTTGACAAAATTTGACCATAAGAATGCTCTTGAGTATTGAGATTATATAAATCTATACAATCAAAGCATGAATCTTCTTCATTGTATAACCACACACTAACTCGCTGTACTAAAAGCGTGTGCGCTACAACTTCTGTTATTTCTCGGAATACGTCACTAAGAGTACCTGTTTGGAACGTTTTGCTCTTTGCCAAGTACAGTAGTGTCCGGCTATGTTTTCGTCGCTTGTTGTCTGAAATCGACAGTACCTCTTGGGACTGTAGGGATTTGGTAAGATCTTTAACCACTAGCACCTGCATGTGTTCTCAACAGAAATCACTTTGCATTGCAGTTCTAAGAAATAAATAGAACTGTTTATATAAATACAACTTCGATATATACATTTACATACTCCAAAGGTATATTTTTTTGTCTATTTTTTTGTAATTATTATGTTTTGAAATGAAATCTCTTTTTGATAAGCTGTTCTTAACTTGATCCCAATGGTCAAAATGCCAGAAAGCTATTCTAATAGCTACATATTTGTTAAATTTTTACACAGATTTTACATAAATTTTTAAAACTCAGCTCACAGTCAAAATAGGTCACGGTAAATCAAAATCAATAAAGATTGATCAAACTATACATTAACAAAAGTAATTTAGATAGTGATTCCGGCTAATTACTGACGATGTGATTAATATTGTGTAAATACTTTTTCATCTTTAGGATCACTTATCTACACAAATATACTCATTTTTACAGTATTTATAAGATTAACACTTGTGTATTCTCCTCTGGAAAGATACCGCAATAGCTAAATTTTGCAACAATTAAAGTAAGGCAAGAGTAGCGGATCAAGAGGTGGCGCAATTATGAAAAATTCTAGTGTCAGAATTATTTCTCTCATTCCCAGTGGAACAGAGATTTTAGCAGCCTTGGGTTTAACAGATGCTATGGTTGGGCGATCGCATGAATGTGACTATCCCCCAGAAATTACAGACCTGCCTATTTGTACCAAAGCTCGCTTAGATAGTAATATCCCTAGTGATAAAATCCACGATCAGATTAATGATTTGCTACAGTCTGCCCTCAGTATTTATCAAGTCAAGACAGATATCGTAGAACAATTACAGCCCACCCATATATTAACTCAAGACCAATGTCATGTTTGTGCAGTCAGCTTAAAGGAAGTGGAAAAGGCTGTGGATGAACTGACACAAAGTTCGCCTCAAGTTATCTCCTTACGACCTAATCTACTAGAAGATGTTTGGCATGATATTGAGCGTGTAGCAAATATCTTTGATGTTGATGCAGTGAAAGTCTTAGAAAATTTAGAAGCTCGTGTTAAGATTTGCCAGCAAAAAATCCAAGGACTGTCTTTGGAGGAACTACCAACTGTCGCCTGTATTGAGTGGACAAATCCTCTCATGGTAGCAGCCAATTGGATTCCTGAATTAACCAACTTAGCTGGCGGACAATCATTATTTTGTGTCACAGGTCAACCGTCTCCCAATCTGAAATGGGAAACACTTTTGGTTAGTAACCCAGATGTAATTATTTTCATGCCTTGCGGTTTTAACTTAAATCGTACCCGTCAAGAAGCACAGTTAATTACTCAGCAACCTGATTGGCAAAAACTCCATGCTACTAAAAGTGGTAGAGTCTACATCACCGATGGCAATGCTTACTTCAACCGCCCTGGCCCAAGATTAGTAGATTCTCTAGAAATTATGGCGGAAATTTTACACCCTGAGATTTTTGAATACGGTTATAAAGGCACAGCTTGGGAAAGATTATAAAAGATAAAAGAGAGAAATGTTTTAATTAGATTTTGCTAACTGATTTAGAAATTCGATCAGAGTTTTTATAGTGTTGGTAAGTGCAGTTTCGCTCAAAATTACTGTGTGTTGTTGTCCATGATCTTCTACAGTTAACCTGTATTGAAAGCGATCGCACTGCGAATTGTCACCAATTATTTGTTCTGGTAGTTGAAAAAAATCTGCTGAGGCTACAAGTCTTGATAATTCCTCTACCGTCTGAGACTGTAGAGTATTAGTGTCAACACGAATGGTTTTACTAATTCCAGCAAAACCACCCGTGCGTTCTAAAAATACCAGCATTGTTGAGAAGAATAGGTACTCAATACCAGTCTAGCAAAAGTAGGAAGTTGGGCATGGGGCATTGGGAATAGGGCGTTGGGCATGGTGTAAAATCTACCTTGTCTTCTTCTACACCCCTGCCCCATCACCCTCTACACGCTTACCAAAACTCCCACCTCTTGCCAAGCCTTCTTTATTGCTTGATGTTCTGTACTACCTTCTCCGTAGAGTTCCTTAGCTATCTGCACAGTAATGTCGGCAGTTTGTTGAAACGTCGCTTTAGGTCGCAGGCGATCGCATAAGGCAATATACCAAATTTTTCCGGCTTTCTCCCAAGCGTAGCCCCCGATTTCCATTGCTGCTAAATAGAAAGCGCGGTTAGGTATACCTGAATTGATATGCACACCACCATTATCAGCCCAGCCAGTATATTGGTCTTTCACATGACCTGGTTGGGGGTCTTTACCCAATACGGGATCATCATATGCTGTCCCTGGTTCTTTCATAGAGCGAATACCAATACCTTTGACATTGGGCATTAGTAAACCTTCGCCAATAATCCAGTCAGCTGCTTCGACTGTCTGATTGTTGACTCTCTGTTTGACCAAAGCACCAAACACATCAGAGAAGGACTCATTTAATGCTCCTGATTCCCCATAATATTGTAAGCCTGCTTCATACTGAGTAACACCATGAGTTAACTCATGGGCAATCACATCAATACATTTAGTAAAACGATCAAACAGTTCACCATCACCATCACCATAAACCATCTGATCGCCATTCCAAAAAGCATTTTCGTATTTCACGCCATAATGAACTGTTGCATCTAAACGCAGTCCTTTATTATCAATTGAATTGCGTTCAAAGATTTCATAAAACAAATCATAAGTAGCACCAGCAGCATTTACAGCTTCATTGACTGCTTCATCACTGCTAGGGAGATCACCTTCATTCCATGCTACAGTTCCCGGTAGTTGATACCCATTTTTCGCATCATAAACTGTGCGTTGCTTTTGCCCTGGAGAGGGAGCAAAAAAGATATTCCCAACAACATCTCTACGTCCACGCAGTTGTGCTGAGAGATTTAATGTATGAAAAGCCCAATTTCGTTGCTGTTCTGTACCATTTATCGCCACATTTTCTAACATATGTGGTGGGATCACACAACATATAGGACATCTAGTATTGAGTGAATGCTGGCACTTAGAACCAGGCAATTTCTGTTTATTTCTAGCCATCTAAACCAGTCTCCTTGGGTTAATAAGTAATGAACAACCGTGGATAAAACACCACGGTTGGAAGGAGCAGAGTCATTAATGGAGATGGCGAATCCCTGGTTAATATTCTGATGAATCTTTCTTATCTCTTATTGTGAGACATATTTCTAAAAAATCAACAGCATTAATAGTAGAAAACCAGAATTTGCCCATAATAAAAAAATTAGCTTTTATTTATATTTGCTATTTTGTATTTGCAAAGCTGTTCTTTTACTAATAAGTTCCTAAATATTGCGACCACACCAAAAAGCAAGTATCTACTTTAAGAGTATTAATACAGGTTATAAAATATGTATAAAATCAAATAGTTTAGTTTTATTCAGTAAAATTTCTATTACTGATAAAATAATTTTTTCTAGTAGTTAATGTTAAATTTAATTAAACTGAAATTTTCCTCTTTGATTAGATTCACATCGTCAGACTAGAAAACCCCGGTTGCTAATGGAAACCAGGGTTTTTAACCGTCAAAACTCAGCACTTTCTAACGCCAACCACCAAAAACGGCTAACCCGTAATATTTCCAAGGGACTGCGACCGTCTGAAATCCCGCCTGAGTTAACATTTGCAGATGAGTGTCTAAAGTCGCTAGTTGGTCTTGGCTAGAGTGTCCTTGTGGACTGCTGTTGCCTAATTTAGCGCGAATATCTGCCAAATTAGTACCTTGTTGGCTAGCCCATTCCTCTCGCACTGCTTGATAAATTTCTGCTAGGGTTGGTGATTCTGGTAATATGGGGTCGGCATTCCAAAAACAACCGTTTTGGCTGAGGCTAGCAGCAATCTGCTGAAAGAGTTTGAGCTTCATCTCATCGTAGAGGTGGTGAATCGCTAAAGATGAAACACAGGCATCAAATTCCCTACCTATATTGAAATCTTCTGGATTAATTGCCCAATCACCAAAATCAGCTTGTATTCCCGTCCATCTTTGTGCGTAACCAGCTGCGGTAATTTTTGCTTGGGCAAATTGTAGCATTCGGGGTGAATAATCTAAGGCAACAATGTGTGCTTCTGGACAGCGTTTGAGTACCTTGAGACTAACTTCACCCGTACCACAGCCTAATTCTAGTATGTAACGGCTACTAGTAGGCAAACAACGGGGAATGACATCTATGATTTCGTCATATCGTGGTAAGAGTTGACGAATTCCATGATCAAAATCAATTGTGTTGGCGAATACTTCTCCAGGAAATAGTTGTGACATATATTTTTGACAATTCTTTTTGTTGAGGCGATCGCTTGTTCTATATATGAACAATCGCCTATATCTTTAACTCATAATTAAAGATAGCCACTTATCAGGAGATTATCTATTCCCCATTTGTGGGAAACTGTATGCTACAGCTCATTACTACAATCTTTGTCGTCATTCTAGGTTCAGCATTGTGTTCTAGTATAGAGACGGCACTGTTTTCCGTTTCTACACTCAGGGTCAGACAATTAGCACAATCGAATAATCCTTCAGCCGTTGCACTGTTGGCAATCCGAGACAATATGAATCGTCCCATTGCAACGGTCGTCATTCTCAATAACACTTTTAATATTATTGGCAGTATCATCACAGGTAGTGTTGCAACTCAAGTTTTGGGATCGCAGTGGTTGGGTATATTTTCCGCTGCATTGACTTTCTTGATTATTATCTTTGGTGAAATCATTCCCAAAACGCTGGGAGAAAGATACTGTGAAGCAATCGCCATGCTAGCAGCTATACCCATTACTGGACTTTCTATTGTTTTTACACCCTTGGTCTGGGTTCTAGAAAACGTCACTGCACCGTTCTCTCAAGGTAAAAAAAGACCGACAACTAATGAGGCGGAAATCAAGCTACTAGCAAATATCGGTCAACAGGAAGGGATCATTCAAAGTAGTGAAGCGGAAATGATTCAAAGAGTTTTTAAACTCAATGATGTGACAGCATGTGATCTCATGACCCCCCGCATTATGGTCACACATATCAACGGCGATCGCACCATAGCTGGAGCTAAAGCAGACATTATTGCTTCTCAGCATACTCGGATTATTGTTACCGATGAGTCGATTGATCAAGTTATGGGCTTTACTTTAAAACAAGAGTTACTTACGGCGATCGCACTAGGCCAAGAAAATCAAAAAATTGCCACACTCACTCGCCAAGTCCGCTTTGTGCCAGAAGTAATTCAAGCCGATAAGTTGCTAAAAAACTTCATTGAAGCCCGTGAACATCTAGCGGTAGTAGTAGATGAATATGGTAGTGTTGCCGGCGTAGTCACTTTAGAAGATGTGCTAGAAGTGATCACTGGTGAAATTGTCGATGAAACTGATAGAAGCGTTGACTTGCAAGAAATCGCCCGCAAAAAGCGAGAAAAAATGTTGCAAAGTCTCACTAACGCGTCCTGGAAATAAAAGGGAATTGGGGCAGGGTGCAGGGGGCAAGCTGACAAGTGTAGGTTTTTAATAGAGTAGTAAGTAATTTCATCCACCCCTACACACGGCAGTTTGCTCAAGTCGGGAAACCCGCCCACGCAACTGCCTCTCCTATACCCTTACACCCTTACACCCTAAAACAGTGTCTTATAGGCAAAGCGTAGAAAACCTACACGTGTGAGCAGGGTGCAAGGTGGAGAAGAATTTTTCCGTTTCTCCCTACTCCTCTGCTTTCCTCGTTTCCAATCACTCCTCCTGACCAACGCGGCGGATATTGAGGATGTCGCTCATTTTTTTGATTTGGGTGAATACTTGCTCTAGTTGGGGGCGATCGCGTATTTCTATTCCTAAGTCCATTAATGCTGGTTGACCAATGGAGGTTTTGACTTGGGCATGACGGACGTTGATCCCCTGATCACTTAATCTTGACAAAATATCTTTGAGTACCCCTACCCTATCAAGGGCTTCAATTTGAATATTCACTGGGTAGGTGTGGGGACGACCACTGTTTTCAACACTGTTATTCCAGCTAACTGGGACTAAGCGATCGCCTTCTACTGGCTCTAAATTATGACATCCTTGGCGATGGATGGAAATTCCCCGGCCGCGTGTGACCACGCCAATAATCGGTTCACCAGGAATAGGGGTACAACAACCGGCTAGATGATACACTAACCCCTCAACACCGACAATGGGCGAGTCACTACTGCGGGAAATATTGGGATGGGCTTTTGCTGTCGATGACTCCTTTGGGATCAAAGGAATAACTTCTGCGGTTGGTTGTTGGGCTTTGACTACTTCTCGCCAACGATTCAGCACTAGGTTGAGGGTGACTTCACCGTAACCTAAACCTGCAAGTAAATCTTCTGTACTGTGGTAATTACATCTTTCTGATACAGTCTGCATTGACTCTGATTTCAGCAGATTGTCAAAACCCGTTTTACCTAGTTCTTTTTCTAATAAGTCTCGTCCACGGGCAACATTCTCTTCCCGGCGCGATCGCTTATACCATTGTTTAATCCGGTACTTCGCCGTTGAAGTCCGCACGAAATTCAGCCAATCTAAGCTAGGATGACTATTCTTTTGGGTAATAATATCGACAATATCACCATTTTGTAGTCGTGTAGATAGAGGCACCATCCTACCATTCACCCGCGCCCCAGCGCAGTGGTTGCCGACTTCTGTATGAATACGATAGGCAAAATCTATAGTAGTTGAACCTGGATTTAAAGAAACGACATCCCCTTTGGGTGTAAAGACATAAACATCATCTTCAAATAAATTATCTTTGACGCTATCAAGATACTCTTGTGCGTCCTTCATATCACTTTGCCATTCTAGGAGTTGTCGCAACCACGTAAACTTCTCATCACTGGTGGTTAGCTGACTATGAGACCCACCTGTTTCTTTATACTTCCAATGAGCAGCGATCCCGTATTCTGCAATGCGGTGCATTTCCATTGTGCGAATCTGCACTTCTAAAGGACGACCTGTTAAACCAATGACTCCTGTATGCAAAGATTGATAGCGATTAGGTTTAGGTAAGCCAATATAATCTTTAAATCTGCCGGGGATCGGGCGAAAAGCATCGTGTACTATAGCTAAAGCACGATAGCATTCCTCGTTTGTCTCAACAATAATCCGTAAGGCTGCTAAGTCGTAAATTTCATGAAATTCTTTTTGCTGTCGGTGCATCTTTTGATAGATGCTATATAGATGCTTGGGACGACCACTAATATCTAAACATCGAATTCCTGCTTGCTGTAATCTTTCTTGTAAAGTTGCGGTGGCTTTGGCTAATTTTTCTTCCCGTGCATCCCGTTTTTCCGAGACATACTTTTGCATCTGACGGAAAGCTTCTGGTTCTAAATACTTAAAGGCTAAATCTTCTAATTCCCACTTAATACGCCAGATTCCCAAGCGATTGGCTAAAGGTGCAAAGATATCACGTGTTTCCTGGGCTGAACGGCGGCGGCTGTCTTCCGACATATATTGCAGAGTTCGCATATTATGCAAACGGTCTGCTAATTTCACGACAATTACCCGGATATCTTGCGCCATCGCCAAAAACATCCGGCGAAAGTTTTCCGCTTGGCTTTCAGTCTTGCTTTTGAAATTGATTTTAGACAGCTTGGTGACACCTTCCACCAATTGACGCACTTCTGCGCCAAAATGCTGTTCTATTTCTTCAATTGTGACATCTGTATCTTCAACTACATCATGAAGAAATCCTGCTGCTATCATAGCAGGACTACCTCCTAAGTCGCGCAGCAATCCAGCTACAGCCACAGGATGGCTAATATAGAGTTCTCCAGACTTACGATATTGACCTTTATGCAGCTGATAAGCAAATTCAAATGCTCGGCAGATTAAAGTGTTATCACTATAATGGTCATCTTGTGATTTGTTGTCTTTGGCTGATGTGTCCCGCAAACATTTCTTCAGCCATTCAGGAAGCGAAAGATCAGTTGGGGAACTTATAGCTATACTGCTCATACAATAGGAGAGGTGATCTGTGGTTTAGGTAAGAAATAGATGCAGTTGACAGCATTGTCAGGGGGTGATGCTGCTGTCTTCGTAGGGGTAAAATTTGTCCTAGGATGATTCCCTATATGCCTATGGTACTCATCCACTGGGAATTTTCATGCTCATAATTGAAGAAAAAATGTAGATGGCAAACACAGCCTCAAAGCCAATTTTGAGGCTGAAGAAGTAACTAAGAGCGTAAGATAGATTATTGTAGAAGAAATTTTTCTTGAGATTAATACTATCCTAAATAGGAGTGAATGTCTTTAACTTCTGATAAATATCAAGCACTGGTAAATTTACTTGAACAATTGCGTACAGATGTCAGCAATCTTCAAGTAAGTACATCTGAACTGAAAGAACGTATAGTTGTCTTGCAAAGATTTTTTGGGAAAGAAATTGTTCCTTTAGTGGCAGATGCCAACTCGCGAGAGCAATCCTATCATACGGAGATGAGCAAGCAGTTGCGGCTATTGGAATTAGATGTCATGTTTTTGCAAGGGGCGAGGCAAACATCGACGACGCAAACTAGACTCAAGACAATTAGCGATCGCCTTTTTACTTTAATGCAATATTGTCAAGCCCTACTGCAACAAAGGACACAAGAATGAGGGTGTAGGGGTTTAGGGGTGTGGGGATGTAAGGGGAGGACAAGGTAGATTTTATCCCATGCCCTATGCCCCATGCCTTATGGACTAATCTTTTGTCGTTTCACAAATATAAATATTGCAGCTGCACTGACACCCAAAATCCAGCCACCAGAAGGTTCGGGTACGCTGGTTTTAAAGGGATTATTAGGTTTGGTGAGGGTTTCTTTACCATCTTCTACTTTACGGTCAAAGCGATCACTTGCCGCTTCGGCTTCTTGGAGTAAGCGTCTTTGTTCATCGTTGACTAATACCAGCATGGAAGAATAAGGACTAACAATCTGATACTTTTTGGCGATGGCGTGAATTGCATCTAAGCTTTCGAGGTTGTCTAATTTGATTCGTTTACTGAAACCTAAAATCAATTGTCGGGCAGCTAATGGCTGTAAGTCTGTAGAGTTTTTTGGATTATTTACGTCTGCGGTGTCAGATTGTTGCATATACCAAGCATAATCATCTACCACACTCACCACAGAGTCGCCTAATGCTGATTTCGTGGCAATTCTTTGCAACACTTCAGCGATATCTTCTGAGACTCCGCCGCCGGTGTCTTGGATAGATTTGATAATCCCATCGTTGTAGGCTGCGGGTAATCCCCCTAAATGCACCATCCATAAAGGTGCAGGTGGGACAACCACAGTTTTGTTACTGCGGGATAACTCATAACTTCCTTCATCACTCAGCAGTAAAACTGCATCATAGGCTGTGTCACCACGCAGTTGATTAAACTGTTCCAACATTTCCTGGGGTTGAATTGTGCCGTAAAAGATAGTTTTTTCGGCTTGAAATTGTTGGATATCATCTATTCGACTTGGTGCAGCACCTTTAGCGACACTAATATATAAATCAGCATCGTTATTGATGACATCTTTGTCTGCAAAACTGTGCTGTTTCAACCAATCCCAGGTTTTTGATAATTCCTTGATATGGTTGCCCATACTGCGGGAGGTATCCAAAACTAAGGCGATGCGTTTGCCTGTGGGTAAAGAGTAATCTTTGAGAGATAAAGGCTTGATGAGGAAGCGATCGCCATTTTCTAAATTCACTTCATGCAATGCAGGTTGTATCTGACTACTCGCAGGGACAAATGTTTCCAACCAAGCATCTTCTTTCAAGTTAAAGGCTCTACCGTTGCGGGTACGTTTAGTGTCATCAGTCCAGAAAATATTGCGTCTTTCCCCTAAATCGGGCATTGGCCAGCCTTGTTCTTTACCCATTACTTTGTAGGTTAGCCATAGGTGCATTTCTGTAGGACGTGGTGGTTGTTCCTGGATTTGCTGGACATTATTGGGAGGGATAGGAAAAGCCCGTAAGCGATAATGTCTTGGCCCTACTTGCTCCAGTAAAGCTGGATCTACAGGACGTTCCCTTCTCACTTGGGAATTATAAACTTTCTGGGCAGCACCACGCGGAGAAACCACAAACGGGAAACGTTGGGACAATTTGTCAGTGTCTCCCAACCATAACCCGGTAATTACAGCACTTTCCGGCAAAGAGAAGGAGTAAAAAACTTCTTGAACTTCTGGAGTTTGGTTTTTGTAAACTTCGTATAATTCCACATCAGCCCAATCACCATGTTCTTTCACTGTGACTTGTTGCGATGCCAACCATACTTTTTTTTCATTGATATTTAATAATCCAGCTTTAACTTCTTGCTGGTCAAAAGTAGATTGTATGGCGTGAGTTACTGCTGCTTGTTCAGCTTTTTGTAAGGGAGTATCAAAAAATTCAGCATAAAGTTTTTCAGCTTTTTCAATATCTTTGGCTGAACCTTGATACAAAAATGGTGACATCAAAAAGTTGTAGCTATTTTGGACATTATTAGCTACAGATTTATCTAATCCTAATACCTGTCGATACATGGCACTGATATGATTATTTTCTTCTTTGCTACTAAGGTATCGATAGGAAGATAAATAAGCGTTAACTAAACCGTCACGGATTACGTTAGATTTTGTGAGAATAGTCTGGCGATCTCGATCATTTTTAGGAGTATTGGCTAACAGCGAAAAAGCTAAAACTTGGGGTTGTTGTTGCAATGATAAAAAGACAATTATAAAGGCAACAAAAACAGTAGTAAAACCAGTTAAAGCCTTTTTGTTTCCGTAATCTCTAGCGAAAGCTTGTAAAACTCTAGAGCCAGAATTTACATACATCGCTGCTATTGCCGAAGGCATAAAAACAAATAAAGTGGCACTAAAAGCGAATAGAATTAGCGAAAGACTAAGAAGCCACAATCCGCTAATCAGAGACACATCAGTCAAGACATGCCATAAACCTTGTAGCCACTCGAATTTAAGAAACTCTTGCAGCAGAAATATTGCTAAAGGCAAAGCATAAAATAGTAAGATAACACCTGCATATATGCCGAATAGCAACATTAAACTGTGTGCTGCCATTTGTACCCATTGCAGAGCATTTTTTTGTCTAGAAGCGTAGCCATAAAATAATTCTCCACAAAATGCCACAATACAAATGCCGATTGTCGCGAGAATTTGAGTGCTAGCGGGAGTCAACTCCCTAATTACAAACAAACGTAGCAAACACAAAACAAACAGTGGTGCTTCTACACCATAAAATAAGCGGATGAGTTGTAGGGGTTGTTTGATGAGAAACTTACCACCAATAATTGTAGAGATTGTTGGTATAGCAATTAAAGCAACTAAAGTGAGAGAAAATTCAACTGGGATATCGCCTTGCACTGTAGCTTGGAATAATGGCACAGTCAGCCAAGGTAATATCCCAAAATAGACAAACATTAAAAATGTTAAATTCCACAGCCAAAATATGACATAAAAAGCAGTATTCCAGAAAATCTTCACAGCCTAATCCCCTCCAATCAGCAGTCATTACTGCTGCTACAAAATCTAGATCCTGCATTCCTCACAAGTGATAGATGAATTTAAAAAAATTTACAATTTTCCTCAAAAACTCACACTAAATTTATAGTTCCCAAAAATCTACTGCGGGTGGAGAGACAACACACCTAATCAAGATGAAGATTAGATGATGACTGAACTGGGGACATAAATCTAGATCATCGGAACGGGAATCATAGGATTCACAATATTGTGGGTAATTGTGTAAATTCTATGCTGACTATCAAGTTGAGTGTTGGGCAAAGGATAGCTTTAGGATATATGATTGCTGTAGGAATTGCGGTTTCTGGAACAGTCGCAGGTTTTAGCATTGGTAACTATTATCATCGACAAGCTTCTGAACACGAAAAACATGTCCGCAGCGAATTTGAGTTGCTACATCGTTTGCAAAGAAATATTCTTCAAGCTCGTACTCATCAGCAACAACTCATTCCCTTATTAAAATATCCCCAACGTCATAGTGAAGAATATACTAATTTGTTGGGACATCAAGTTGCAATCAATAACTCTTGGGCTAAGTTAAAAGCTTTTCTGAAGATGAATCCTGTATCTGCGGAAGATGTACACCTAGAAGAAATACCCAAGTTTCTGCAAACTTATCATCAGATTCCACAAAAGTATTTTGAGGGACTGCAAAACCGCAGACAACAGATTCAGCGGTTGAATTTGAATTCACCAAAAGATATGATTAAAGCTCAGAATATATTACTAGAATTTAGTGATAGTGAATTAGCAATTAAGTTTGATAGTATATCTGACGATTTGGAGAAGATGCTGCAAAAAGCTGAAGGAGAAGACGACAAAGCAGCACAGTTATTTCAACGGTCAAGCAGAATTGCACAGAAAATCGTTCTTAGTAGTGTTGCATTGTCCGTAGCACTTTCAATTATCTTAGCAGTTGTTACCAGTCAATCGATCGCACGCCCTATTCAAACGTTAACTCAGGTAGCTAAACGCTCTACACAAGAATACAATTTCAATTTACAAGTAGATATTGCTCGTGATGATGAAATCGGTGTATTAGGTAACTCTTTCAATCAATTAATTGCTACAGTTAAAAATTTATTACAAGAGCAGCAGACAGCTAATAAACAATTGGTTGATTCTAACGAAATTTTAGCGATCAGAAATGCAGAAATTAAAGAAAAAAACATCCAATTAGAAGAAATTTTGGCAGAATTAAAACGCACTCAATTAAAAATGGTGCAAAGTGAAAAAATGTCTACTTTGGGTGAAATGGTAGCAGGAATCGCCCACGAAATTAATAATCCTGTTAGCTTTATCCACGGTAATTTAACCTATGTGCAAGAGTATACTAAACACCTGCTATCTTTTGTGGAGTTGTACCAAAAATACTATCCTGAACCAGTATCAGAAATAGTCACAGCAGCAGAGAATATTGAAATTGAATTTATCAAAGAAGACTTCCCGAAAATTCTGGATTCTATACAGATAGGAACAAAGAGAATTACCAATATTGTCTTGTCATTACGTAACTTTTCACGTCTTGATGAATCAGAATTTAAGGTGGTAGATATTCACGAAGGTATTGATAATACTTTGCTAATTTTACAGCATCGTCTTAAAGAAACTCCAGAACGTCCTCCTATTCAAATTATTAAAAATTATGGCAATTTACCTTTAATAGATTGCTATCCTGGGCAATTGAATCAGGTATTCATGAATATTTTGGCTAACGCTATTGACGCTCTAGAAACAAACAAGATTAATCAAAAAAATAGTCAAATTACTATCACTACTTCAGTAAAAGATGAAAAGTGGGTGCAAATTGCGATCGCTGATAATGGAACTGGTATACCCAAAGATATTCAAACCCAGATATTCCAACCTTTTTTTACTACTAAACCATGCGGTAAAGGTACAGGTTTGGGAATGTCCATCAGTCAGCAAATTATTACTGAAAAGCATGGGGGTAAAATAGATTTACGTTCTAATATTGGTGAAGGGACAGAGTTTATCATTCAGATTCCTGCAAGTCAAAATCTTCCCATGAATAATAGCAATTGCAATTAGTTAAAATTCTCATTATGATGTTGTGTTGTTTTCTAGGCTAAACGATGAATAATCGGAACTTCAATCACAAATTCTGTACCTTTTCCTTGAGTGGAATTGCAATATAGCTTTCCAGAATGTTTATCTACAATAATCTGGTAACTAATTGATAATCCTAGTCCTGTACCCTGACCTACTGGCTTAGTTGTAAAAAATGGATTAAACAGTTTATCACGAATATTTTCTGGAATACCTGTACCATTATCAATGATCCGAACTTGTATCCAAGACTCATTGAGTTGATGAGTGCAAATACGAATTTCTGAAGGGTTATCCTGAATTTCATCAACTGTACGTTGCACGTTGTATTCATATAAAGAATCTATCGCATTTGCGAGAATATTCATAAACACCTGATTCAGTAAACCAGGATAACATTCAACCATCGGTAATAGAGCATATTCTTTAATGATAGAAATGTGGGGATTTTTGTTTACAGCTTTCAACCGATGTGAGAGGATCATTAAAGTACCGTCAATACCTTCATGAATATCTACTGCTTTGATTTCTGCTTCATCAAGGCGAGAAAAATTACGCAGTGATTTAACAATTTGTTCAACTCTATCAGTACCAACTTCTATGGATTGTAGAATTTTGGTAAAGTCTTCTTGGATAAATTCTAAATCAATATCTTTAATTTTTGTTTGTATAATTTCTGGTGGTTGCATATAATATCGCTGGTAAAGTCTAACAAGGTCTAATAAATTGATAGAATATTCCTTTACATACTCAATATTACATTTAACAAAAGTGATTGGATTATTTATTTCATGGGCAATACCAGCTACCATTTCACCCAGTGATGACATTTTTTCTGTTTGAATTAATTGGATTTGAGCTTGCTGTAATCTTTGTAGAGTTTGAGTTAATTGGATATTTTTATATTGTAATTCTTCGGCTCTCTTCTCAACACGAACTTCTAGTTCATGATTGATATTTTTTAGTGTTTTTTGAGCGAGTTTACTAGTTTTTAAATAGTTTTTCAATAGGCGTAGCACTAACAACCATGAAGGTATCAGAAAAGCCAAACTGATAAATGAACCACAAATTGACCATAATAGATATTTACGATAGTTAGAAACTCTATTATATATTTGCTTACTAATACGTTGATTTATTTTCTTAACACCTGAAGCATATTTTTGTTTTTCTGATTCGTATTTATTGCTTGATATCAGAGATGCTGCTGCTAATTTTTCACCTTTATTAACTAAATCAAAAGATTGATATTCCATCGCCACTAAACGCTGATTAGCTATATCAGTTGCTTTGGCATCTTGGCTATTGTAAGCATCCGGTGCAAGTTTAATTGATTCCTTGATTGCTGCATCTAATAAAGGTTCAAATTGACGATACCTAGTTTCCCAAACAGAATTGCCTGTAGCAGCATTCATGCGTGCTGACATTGTTAATACTTCATCATAATAAGTAATTTTGTCACTAAGATTTTGTAGCCTTAGTTCGTTTTTAATAATACTATTAAAATCATTGTAAGCTTGCCAAGTAATCCATGTTTGCGGGACAAATAAAAATAGAGTTAGTACCACTGTGATACTAATTACCTGAGATGGGAGTAGTTTAAACGGAATGCGAATAAATTTGAAAAGTATTGATTTAATTTTTTGCTTTTGCAACATGAGCGGTCTATAGATTAATTTTTAAGATATATAAATTAGATGAAAAGTTTCATAAAAATACTAACTGCGATCGCATGCACATCAATAGGAAATTCTTATAGTATGATGACACTTTATGATTATTTATACTCGTTTAATATAGTCTGTTTTCGTACTTCTATGACCTCCGTATTTATCTTGATCTTTTAAAATATCAAACAGCAAATTTATTCTATATATGAGATCGATAACCAAAATATTTTGAAAAATATTAAGAATTGGCAAAATACCTAAAACTCAATATCAGTATAAGCTCTTCTACTAAAGAACATACAACGAAATTATTGTATCAGCAATATGAAGTACATCTTTATACAAAGATTAGTATAAATGCGAATCCCGAAGCTGGTTAATTGAGCCAATATATAGTTGTAATACTCAAAATAGTGCGGTCGATATTCTTTAGACAATAAACCTTAGTCATATAATTTGGGGCTTAAGAATAATGCAGAAAAATTACTTTCAAAAAGGCTTTTTGGCAACCATTACAGTATGTTCTCTATTAGCAGGAATAACTCAGTCTGCTCATGCACAATCGAGAAATGTATTTGGAGCGATTTCTTATTCTCCATCTACTCAAACTTACTCATCAGGAATTGCTAAGTCAAAACAGGCAGCTATTAATGCAGCTTTAAATAATTGTATTCGTGAGAGTGAAGCTCAAGATTGCACAGTACCACTATGGTTTAAGAATGCTTGGGGTGCTTTAGCTATTGGTTCTGATGGTAGTTATGGAACAGGCTGGGGAACTAGCCAAGCCTTAGCAGAAAAGTTTGCTGTCAGCACCTGTCAACGTTATGGTGGCGATAATTGTCGAGTTATTTTTATCCGACAAGCCAGATAATTAGCTTTTTTGTGTGACTATCCTCAATAATTCATAAAAAAAGATCCCAAGCTATTTTGAATAGTCTGGGATCTTTTGCATTGGGTTGCAAGTAATTACTTTAATCTTGATGATTCTCTATGAAGCTGAAGGGTGTAACTTGCTGAGTCTGTTCATACTTTAATTTCAAGAATTTGATACACTAGCTTAAATTTAAAATTATCCCAGCTACTAGCTTCGGGTTGCTAACTAACTATGAGTAAAGATTTATTTTGTATCGAAAATCTGCGTGTCGCCTATCCACAACGTAGTGGGGAAGAACCACAGTGGGCGGTTGATGATGTATCTTTTACCTTACAACCTGGTGAAAGAATGGGATTGGTGGGTGAGTCGGGTTGTGGTAAATCTACCTTGGGACGGGCGGCGATGCGCCTACTACCAGCCTCTAGCCGTGTGGAAGGGCGGGTGAGGTTTCAAGGAGAATCAGTATTTGATTTAACACCAAACCAGTTGCGGAAATTTCGAGGGGAAGCTGTAGCATTAATTTTCCAAGATCCGATGACACGGCTTGATCCCTTAATGACGATTGGGAATCACTGTATTGAAACTCTGCAAGCACATTTACCAGATTTATCAGCCAAAGAAGCGAAGGAAAAAGCACTGGCGACATTAGAGAAGGTGAAGATTCCTGCTAGTCGGTGGAATCAGTACCCCCATGAGTTTAGCGGTGGGATGCGTCAACGGGTTGCGATCGCCCTCGCCCTCCTCTTGAGTCCCAAATTAATTGTCGCTGATGAACCCACCACCAGCTTAGATGTAACCGTTTCTGCCCAAATTTTACAAGAATTAACTCGCCTATGTAGTGAAGAAAATATGGCGTTGCTACTAATTTCCCATGATTTAGCAATGGTGGCGGAATATTGCAGCCGCATTGGGGTAATGTATAACGGCAAAATGGTGGAAATGGGTGCGACTGAGACAGTGTTTAGAAACCCCCAACATGAATATACGCGATCGCTACTGCAAGCAGCATTACATATTCAATCCATCGAGGAGGTAGGAACTGAAGATATTTCCCAGTCCCCAATTCCCAATCCCCAACCAATTCCCAATCCCCAATCCCCGATCCTAAAGGTAACAGAACTGAAGCAGTATTACACTATCGAACCTAACTTTATAGAACGATTGTTTAAAGCGGAAAGCCAAACCATTAAAGCTGTAGATGGAATTAACTTGGAATTGTATCCAGGAGAAATTTTAGGATTAGTGGGTGAATCTGGGTGCGGTAAGAGTACACTGTCGCGGACAATCTTACAGTTAATTCGTCCTACATCTGGGAAAGTTGAATTTTTAGGGCAAGATTTAACTAAGTTGTCGCGCCAAGAAATTCGTGCTTCTCGGCGACAAATCCAAATGGTATTTCAAGATCCCCATGCTTGTCTCAACCCAGCGATGACTGTGGGACAAAGTATAGGTGATCCTTTATTAATCCATAATTTAGCTGATGCAGCTAAAGCTAAAGAACAAGTGTTATGGATGTTAGAAAAAGTCGGTTTAACACCACCAGAATTATATTATCAGCGTTATCCATCAGACTTATCTGGGGGACAGCAACAACGGGTAGCGATCGCCCGTGCTTTAATTACTCGTCCTAAACTAGTAATCTGTGACGAACCTGTGAGTATGTTAGACGCTAGTGTACAATCGCAAGTCTTAGATTTGATGTTGCAATTAAAAGACGAGTTTGAGTTAACTTATTTGTTTATTACTCATGACTTGTGGCTAGCGAGATTTTTGTGCGATCGCATTGCCGTCATGCACGGTGGTAAAATCGTCGAACTTGGTGCAACAAAAGAAATTTTTGCTCATCCCCAACATCCTTACACTCAGACTCTCCTAGCTGCTGCGCCGTTACTAGCACGTGCTTAAAATAGTGGACAAGGTAGACAGGGTAACCTAGCAAGAAAATAACTTCTGAGGGTTAACTACTGACTAATGTAGAGACGCGATATGTTGTGTCTCTACTAATAACTAATAACTCAATCTCAATTACTACCTTCAATCAATTTCATGTTTTCTTTAGTTGAACCATATAATTCAACAAACCGTTGAAACAGTAACATATTTGCTTGCTTGGATACTCGACCTAATTTAAAAGCGCGTTCTATATCAACTTCTGCTAGATTTCGCAGATAGGGTAAATCTTCAAATAGCGTCAAGCAAGAAGCAAAATGTAATAAAATTTGCAAGATTGGTTTTGGCCATTGGAGATCACTATAAATTTCTATAAATAATCTATGTTCTTTCGCATTGAGAGGAAAAGCATAAAATATGACAATTATTCTCTTGTTATTGTAGACTGGGATACTCAATTCAATAGTATGAGGAGTATGCAAGATTAAATCCACTTCCACTATTGGTTGTCTCCAAATCCTCAAAGCATTAATAGGAGAATCTAAAAGGGTTTGAAATTTGATAATTCCACCAATCTTAGTTGGACGAAATTCACTCACTTGTAAAACCTTCAAGTTATTTAAACTAAAATTATGAACAGTCTCTAAGTGTTTTAGATTTAATAGGTGATAGATTTGGCAGAGATAAGGAAATGGTAAAATATACTCCTGACTAATCATGTGCCTTTTTTTTAACTCAAAATGATGAGATTGAGTTAAACACATATAGTCTTGATATCTCTGGATACTATTTTCTGCGTCAAACTTCTCTTCAGGCTTTAAATATAGCCAAATCACAAAAAAGAAAGATGTTGTCAAAAACTGCAAGATTTCCGTTGGAGAAACATAACCATCTGACAAAGCGGCCATACTTCTGTCAGTGATCCCAAAAATCCAAGATGGAATGCCAAAAAGCCAAACACCGATTTTAAATTTATTGATAAATTGATATATGTCTATATCTATGGAAGTAGTTCCATGTTGATCTTCCGCATTAGTATTTCTAGCCATAATAATAGATAATTGAACCCAACTATTAGTGCCTGGTTAGTGGCTAGATTTATGGTAATAACTAATAATTATGGCTAACTCTATCTATAGTGGAAATTCCAAAAGATAATTATTGTAATTAGAAGTATAACAGCGTGCAGAAGAGTAAAACTAAAGACAGAGCCATCAAAATCATGATTTTTGTCATCATGAACATCAGAAATTAAGTTAGCAATAATTCTTACTGAGCTAACTATTAGATCATGCTTGTGATTCTCACGACATCTCAATGATTAATGTTACCTATTCCAGTCAACTGAGAATTTAATTTGTTAGAGTATTATTCATTTATTAGTGATACTTTTAAAGTGCTGGGTGATGCTGATTCCACAATGGCGATCGCCTCCTAAAATCGTTCTCTATAAATTCGGGTTGTATTGCATACACATGAATACCTTTGAGCTTTTATTCCAGCCGTAAAATATCTGTGAGAAACATAGAATTATTACTGGGAACAATGTATTATTTGTGAATGTTTTATCCCAATCCTCTTGAAAACGGCAGCAATGAGCATCCGTCATGCGAATGAAACTGATTTGCCTGCGATCGTAGCAATTTATAATGCGGCAATTCCTAGCCGCCTCGCTACGGCTGACTTAGAACCTGTGTCTATAGAAAGTCGCCGTGCTTGGTTTCAGGGGCGATCGCCCAGTTTACGTCCCCTGTGGGTAATCGAACAAGAGCGTATAATTGCTGGTTGGCTGAGTTTTCAGTCATTTTATGGACGACCAGCTTATCATGCAACTGCCGAAATTAGTATTTATATTGCCCCAGCTTTCCATCGATGCGGTTTAGGAAAGCAACTTTTAGCCACCGCTATCCACGAAAGTCCCAACTTAGGTTTAAAAACTTTATTAGGTTATATTTTTGCTCACAATCAACCAAGTTTAAAACTGTTTCAATCCTTTGAGTTCCAAAAATGGGGATATTTACCTCAAGTCGCAGAACTAGATGGCGTGGAACGAGATTTAGTAATTATGGGATTAAGAATTTAGTAATTTGACAGTATATTGGTATTGTTTTGCATGTATCTGCATAAATTTTTCACAACATCAATTAATCCTGCCTCTATATCTAGTAGACAAAACTTTCGGAAACTGACTTTATTGCCATTAATTTTGAGCTTAGGATTTTCCATATTCTATGCCATTCTGGGATTACAGAGGGCATTTAGAAGTGAATATGTAGCTCAAGATGATGCACGAGAATATGTATTTTGGATGCAACGATTTATAGATTCAGAATTATTTCAGCATGATTTAATAGCAGATTATTTCCAATCGATTACGCCCTGGGGATATGCCACCTTATATAAATTGATGGCAAATTTAGGTGTTAATCCCCTAATTTTCAGTAAAATTCTCCCCATGTTCTTGGGCTTGATTATTACTATTTATTGTTTTTATCTGTGTCTCCAAATCTTCCCAGTCCCAGGGGCAGCATTTATTGCTACTCTAATTCTCAACCAAAGTCTGTGGTTTAAATCTGACTTGGTTTCTGCTACACCAAAGTCTTTTTTCTCACCTTTGATTTTAGCTTTTTTATACTATCTCATCAAAGATTCTCGGTTAAATTTATGCCTGCTTATCATGCTGGCAGGATTATTTTATCCTCCCCTAGTATTTATCTGTCTAGGTATTTTATTAATTCGATTACGCCAAAATTATTTGTGGTTAATTACTATTACGGGTTTAGCATTTTTGGTGATGTTACCTTATATTTTAACTTCTTCTCAATTTGGGCCAGTTGTCACCGCCACTCAAGCTTCAATGATGCCAGAACTGTGGCCGGAAGGACGACATCCTTTTTTTCAACCCAATCCTGTAAGATTCTGGCTAATTGGACAACATAGTGGGATTTTTCCTCCCCTAATGCCTCCCTTAATTTGGATGGGGTTATTTTTACCTTTAATAATACGAAAGCGTGACAAGTTTCCGCTTATTAATAGGCTCTATCTTCAAGTCAAAATATTGCCACAGATTATTATCGTATCTTTGACGTTATTTTTTGCTGCCCACGCTTTTCTACTCAAATTGTTTTTCCCTACTCGCTACACAATACATACCTTCCGAATAGTTATGGCTATAGCCGCAGGTATTAGCTTAACTGTAATTTTAGATTGGTTATTTCAAACTTACCGACAGAAACGCAAATTTTGGCAACTGGGACTAGCACTAACTTTAGTATTGGTTTTATTGCTTTACCCTAACTTTTCAGGACGCTTTCCAACTACAGATTATAGACAATCTACAGCATCAGCATTGTACAAATTTCTACAGCAGCAACCTAAAGATATTTTAGTTGCGACTCTGTCAGATGAAGCGGATAACATCCCAACTTTTGCCCAAAGACCTATTTTAGTGGGTAGAGAATATGCACTACCGTTTCATTTAGGTTACTATTCCCAAATTCGTCAACGCACCATTGATTTAATTCAGGCTCAATATAGCCAAGATTTAACATCGGCAAAACAACTAATTCATAAATATGGGGTCGATTTCTGGTTAGTGGAAAATACATCATTTCAAGTTACATATCTCACCAGTAAAACCTGGTTGAAGAGTTTTCAGCCAGTATTTACGGAGGCTGTCAATAATTTGTCTCAGACAAAGACTCCAGCATTAGCGACATTAACCAAAACCTGTGCAGTTGTAGAGGTAGAAAACTTTATACTGCTAAAGGCAGAATGTATTCTCAATTCACTTCAGCGTGATTAACTGGAAAAAATCACCCAAATAATTGCAAAATAAATGCAGTTCATCTGGTGACTACCGAGACATGGCAACTACACTTGCTGACGCACAAAACTTACTTTCTGACCTCATTTCCCACTACTCATCATTTGTTGATTATTTGATGATTCGCATAGAGGAAGCAGAAGGAACAGATATCTTGTTGCGTGGCGACAAGGTGGAAACCCTCAGTGAAGGAATTTCTGTTGGTGGACATATCCGTGCTTGTTATAAAGGGGGCTGGGGGTTAAGCAGTTTTAATCAGCTTTCTACTGTCAGAGAACGGATTGAAGAAGCGATCGCAGCTGCACGGATGGTAGGTGACGAAATAACTTTACTTGCTCCGATTAAACCGGTACAAGCAGTATGTAGTCTACCCCTGACAGGTAAAGATCCACGCCAAGTTCCCCTCGCCCAGAAAAAAGAATTGTGCGATCGCTACACTGAATTATTAAGAAGCGTAGATCATCGCATTACTACTACCTCAGTTCGTTACAGCGATAGTTCCCAACGCGTTATCCTCGCCACCTCAGAAGGTACTCTCATCAATCAATCTTGGGTAGACATGGAAATGCGCTTTGCGGCAACAGCCAGAAATGGCGAAGCTGTCCAAACCGGTAGAGAAACTACAGGGTCTCGCAAAGCCTACGAAGATTTAGTCAACTTGGATGAACAAGTCAAAAGTGCCGCACAAAGGGCTGTAGCTGCCTTATCTTTACCGTCAGTCAAAGGCAATACCTACACCGTAGTTATAGATCCTATTCTCACAGGCTTATTTGTTCACGAAGCTTTTGGGCATCTTTCAGAAGCTGATATGGCTTACGAAAACCCTGATTTATTAGAAGTTATGACTATCGGAAGGCAATTCGGCCCAGAAGAACTGCAAATTTTTGATGGTGCAGCCCCAGAAGGACATCGCGGTAGCTATTTTTATGATGATGAAGGTACGCCAGCCACCACCACCCAACTCATTGAAGATGGGATTTTAGTCGGACGCTTACATTCTCGTGAAACCGCAGGTAAATTAGCGGAAAGTCCTACAGGGAACGCTCGCTGTCTCAATTATCACTATACTCCGATTGTGAGAATGACCAATACCTGGATTGAACGGGGTAACACACCAGTTGCAGATTTATTTACTGGTATCAAAGAAGGAGTATATGCCCGAAATTGGCTAGGTGGTATGACCAATGGGGAAATGTTTACTTTCAGTGCTGGAGAAGCGTGGATGATTAGAAACGGTCAAATTGCTGAAGCAGTCAAAGATGTAACACTTTCCGGTAATGTGTTTCAAACCTTGGCAGATATTGAAGCCATTGGGGATGATTTTTACTGGGATGAATCTGGTGGTTGTGGTAAAGGTGGTCAGAACGGTTTACCTGTAGGTTGTGGCGGCCCTAGTCTGCGAATTCGCAATGTAGTGGTCGGGGGAGAAATGTAAATTCAAAATTCAGTTAGTAGTCAGTCCAGTATTGGAATGACACAACTACTACTTCTCTTCAAATACAAGGTTGGGTGGAGTGATAGCGCAACCTAACATGGATATCGATGTTAGGTTATGCTCCGCTTCAACCAACCTACATCTATATACTTAGTTCTACTCTTTTAATTTTAGATTTTAAATTCGCGATTGGATTGTTCAATCCAAAATCCAAAATTATGCTGACTGCTAATTACTAATTATTACGCAGTTTAGCTCCACATCGTTTACAAAAATCTGCATCTTTGTCGTGAAATGCTAAACCGCAACCTAAACAAACTGTTTCTACTTGATTAGCAGTTTTTACCAAACCTTTGATTAAATCTCCTACTTGCCAAGGAATCAGAGTAACTCCAGTCAAAATCATCAAGACTGTCAACAATCTTCCTAATTCTGAAATGGGTGTCACATCACCAAATCCTACCGTTGTCATAGTGACAACGGAGAAATAAAAAGCATCTAGAAAAGTTCCGTAAACTTGGGCGTTGACAGGATGCTCTACTTGATAAATTAAGCCAGAATATACAAATATAATTGCAAATAACGTAAATAATATCCGAATAAAAATTATACTGTCTGCTGTACTAACACTGTTAAATAAAAATTGTTTATCTATAAATCTAATTAAGCGTAAAATTCTAAACCAACGCAATAAGCGAATAAAACTAATATCTACTAATCCAGTAAAGAACGGTAAAATAGCCATTAAATCGATAACTCCATAAAAACTAAAAATATAATTAATTTTATTTTCTGCACTCCACAAACGCAGAACATACTCTATTGCAAAAGTTATCAATATTATCTTATCGATGACATCTAACTGTAAGCGAATATCTACAGGCAAATTATATGTCTGGGCGACAAAAATCCCTGATGATAATAAAACTAAAGCGACAATTGTTAAATTAATCGCTTTACCAATAGGTGTTTCAAGGTCTGTTAAGTAAAATTCTGTTTGTTTTCTAGTCAGTAACATATTTTATAACCTGCTAGGGAATATGGTAGTTTTACTGATTATTTGCCTAAATTACCAAGCTAATATGAACCAAGAATATTTTATGAGTCTAGCAATTGAGGAAGCCAAACAGGGGGATGCACCTTATGGCGCGGTAATAGTTAAAGATCATCAAGTAGTAGCAATCGCACACAACACTGTTACTAGAGATTGCGATCCTTCTGCTCATGCAGAAATTAACGCCATTCGCCGTTTAACAACTCAAATTAACAACTTTTACTTAACAGGTTATAGCATATATACCACTGGCGAACCTTGCCCTATGTGTGCAGCAGCTTGCGTTTGGAGTGGGATGACAGAAATTATTTATGGTGCTTCAATTGCAGATTTAATTGCGATCAATCAGTCACAAATTAATATTTCTTGTGAAGAGGTGATTGCCAAATCCTTTAGCAATATCAGAGTTACCAAAGGTATATTGAGGCAGGAATGTTTGAGTTTATTCACTTAAATTAATGGGGGTCAAATGTCTAAAATTATCGGCTTAGACGGAATGACGGTAGAAGAATTAAACCAAGAATTAGCTAATGGGGCTAAGTTTGTGGTTTTTCTATATTGCTTTTCTATAGTAATTTTAACATTTAAACGTAGCTCGGAAATCTATTTAATTAAATCAGGAGAAAACACTTTTACAAAGGGTCTTAAATTTAACTTGATTTCGTTTTTTCTCGGATGGTGGGGTATACCTTGGGGAATAATTTACACGATTCAATGTCTTTTTACTAACTTAAGTGGAGGTAGAGATGTTACCCAACAAATTATGGCAGCACTAAGACAACAATAATTTGTAGGATGGGAGCTTAAATAGAATCCTTTAAGTAAGATAAATAGGTATTAGCAATGATAGCGGCTTGTGTGCGATCGCGCAAATGCAAGCGGTTTAAAATATTGGTGACATGGTTTTTGACCGTCCCTTCAGAAATATAGAGCTGTTGAGCAATTTCTCGGTTATTTGCACCTGTAGCAATTAGTAGTAAAACTTCTTTTTCTCTGGGTGTCAATTCTGCTAAACTGGGCGGAATAGAAGGCGTTTGACTGGTTACAGATGCTTGAAATTGTGTCAACAGTTTTTTTACGATCCCTGGCCCTAATTGTGTATATCCCTTCTGTACAGCACGAATGGCGACAGCTAATTCTTCTGATGGTGTATCTTTGAGTAAGTAACCCATTGCGCCATATTGTAAGGCGGCTTTCACATATTCTTCATCATCAAAAGTTGTCAGTACTAAAACTTTGACTCCCTGGAAACGCTTTTGAATTTCTTTAGTAGCTGCCACTCCGTCCATGATTGGCATTCTCATATCCATTAAAACCACATCTGGTTCTAATTTAGCGATCAGATCCAAAGCTATTTCTCCATTTTCTGCTTCTCCTACTATTTCTAAATCAGATTCTAGTTCTAATAAAGCTCTTAATCCTTGACGAATTAAACTTTGGTCATCTACTAATAATACTTTAATCATCAAATTAACCTAGCTAAAGGAATCTCAACTGTAATTTGACAACCACAACCAAACGCACTATTAATGGTAAAGTTACCACCTAAAGATAAAGTGCGATCGCGCATACTTTGCAATCCAAAGCCTGTGGTATTCTGCTCGATATCAAAGCCTCTACCATTGTCCTGAATCGTAATATATAAACTGCCTCTATGAATAGCAGCTTCTATGTTGACTTCTGTAGCTTTGGCGTGCTTAGAAATATTCGTTAGTGATTCTTGAATGATCCGGTAAATTGCAGTATTAAATTCAGCTGCTAAAGTATATTCAATATCAATACTACAATAGAGAATAATATTATTGGTTTTTTGAAAATCTTCAGCTAAGATATCAATTGCCTCTGCCAAAGATTTGCCTTGTAATGGATGCGATCGCATGGTTGAAACTGAATGTCTCACATCCTGCAATGCTTTAGAACCCAACTCCTTAGCCCTAGCTAGAAAGCTAAAAGCTTTATCAGGATTAGCTTGATAAAGTTTTAAAGCCGTTTCTAATTGCAGATTTAAAGCCGTCAAGGAATGACCCAAAGAATCATGTATTTCCCGTGCAATCCGATTACGTTCTTCTAGGGTAGCTTGATTCTCAATACGGAGAGCATATTGCCGCAGTTTTTCGTTGGCGATCGCTAAATCTTCTCGACTCTGGCGTTCTGATAATACAGTATTCATCAACATTAATACAAATACTAAACTTAAGCCAGATAATAAAGCCAAACTCAAAGTAAAAAATATTACTCTTTCTGGTGCTGCTGATAGTAGAGGATTACGACGGGAAGAATGAGGTATGCGATATATTAAAGTGATTAAAAATAAAGAAAATGAAACAAATGTAACTGATAAACGCCCAGGTAATTGAAACATTAAACAGCTACGAATAACTAAAATCATATAGAGAAAAGGAAATGGGCGATCAGGTCTACCTCCAAATAAACTAGTGATAAAAATTAAACTAATTCCGCAGGCTGTATAGATGATTTTAACGATGTTATTACTAGTAGGCAATCTCAAACCCATTAATCCAAAAATAGTGAGATTTAAAATTGCCAACTCAGGAAATCTACTAGCAGATCGTGGTGAGGAATAGGGCAAAACTAATATCAACACAGACAGTGCCAGTAATATCCATTCTAAATACAGCAAGAAGCGGAAAGGATGATTATTAATTTGAATAGGACGACTCATAATCAAAATTCAAAATTAACAGCCTGACTTTCTTAGATATACTTGAGCTGCACAAGTATCACCAGTCACCTGAATCACAGTTAAAGTATGACTAAAGTCATGGGTTTATTCGTGACTTTATCCTCATGTGGATAGTTGATCTGAGTTCTTAAGATATTCACATACCAACAGAAAAATCACATGAGGTTATCAATGCAACTTAAATCATTATCTCTGTTAGCTGGCGCGATCGCTCTCACTTTCACCGCAGCGGCAACTCCATTTGTTGTCCAAGCACAAAGCACATCTTCTTCCCCATTCCAAATTGCTCAAGCGCAAAGAAAAGGCCCTTGGTCAGCTTTGGGTTTAACACAAGAGCAACAAGCCAGAATTAGGCAAATTCAAAGTAACACCCGCACTCAAATGGAAGCGGTATTCACCCCAGAACAAAAAGCCAAGCTAGAAGCTGCACGTCAACAACGGCAAGCACGCCGGGCGCAACGTCAAGCTGGTGAAACGCCCCAACCACCCCAAGCAGGAGAGCTTCGTGGGAAGAAAATGGCTGACTTAAACCTAACAGATGACCAAAAAGCCAGACTGCGAGCTATTAGAGAAGATTCTCAAAAACAAATGGAAGCAGTTTTGACCCCAGAACAACGCACCAAACTACAAGAACTAAAAGCTAGTCGTCGTCAGCGTTGGCAGCAACGTCGGCAACAAAACAGTAACTAATCCTATCTCCAAAATACTCTGAATTTATTCGCCTGGATATTGACAATGAAACGCTTAATTGCTGTTGTTGTGTGTGCTAGTGCTATTTTCTTACCCACAATGGCTTCTGCTGGCGAAGTTTATCGTCGTGAAGTCAATCAGGAACAACGCATATATAACGGTGTCAGAAATGGTTCTATTACTCCCGCCGAACTACGTAATTTAGAACGTCGAGAAGCCGCAGTTGATGCCACAAGAAGACGTTATATACACAGTGGTAGAGGCTTGACGGTAAGAGAGCGTAGACAACTTAATCGGCGAGAAAGCAATATATCTCGCACAATTTACCGCTACAAACACAATTAATCACAATTAATAAAGTAGTTTGAAGCCATCTCAAAATTAGTCAAGATGGGCAACTACCCATCTGACTAAGTAATACTTCCTCAAAAAACTATGATGCAACCCCTTGCTGATTCCTCTAATCCTACGCCTCGCCTACAAAAATTATTAGATTTAATTGATAACATCACCACAACCACAGGGAAAAATGTTCCTCCGATTGTGAATATAGAAAAATTGCGATCGCTCCCTCCAGATACTTTTGGCCGAATTTGGGCTGATTTCCTCGACACTAATCACCTCAAGCCTTTCACGACTGGCCCCCGGCGGAAACAACTCCACGATGGGATTCATGTCCTTACTGGCTACGGCACAGATCCTATTAATGAAGCGGAAGTGCAAGCATTCTTACTAGGGGCAAAGTTACAACTAGCCAATATGTTAATAGGACTGGGATTATTGCGAGTCATTCATAGAAATCTTAACTATCGTCAACAATTTAGTTGGGATAGGCTATGGCGAGCTTATCAACGTGGCTGTCAGTCTCAGTTTGACCCAGATACTTGGCAGCCGGAATTACTCTGGCATTTACCTTTAGCTGAAGTACAAAAAATATTTTCTATCGCTCCACGTTAACAGACTTCTTGCAGAAGATAGGGAAAGGGGAAATTTTCCTTCCTCTTTCCTTTTACCTACTTTCCCACGTCGCAACATCTTCAGTCACACCTCTAGTAAAGTTGAGAGTAATGAGCTATGAGTTGATCAAACTCATAGCTCTTTTTGTATGTCTGAAGAATTTATCATTGGTAGTAAAGTCCGGGTTGTAGCATTGCCACCCTATATCAAAACAGCAGATCCTATGCCTATGCTGCGTCCCCCTGATGTGATTCAAGTAGGTGAGGAAGGTATAGTTCTTGACCGTCGTCCCGGTGGATATTGGGGGATTCGCTTTGCGAAGGGAGCTTTTCTTTTAGATAGTCAATACATCGAAAGCACAGACAAGCCTCCAGCTAGTAACGATACGGAAACTTGAAGTCAGGTAGCGACACTATTAATCGCGTCTCGATCAAAATAAGACCCTACGCGCCTATTTCTAGTCGAGAATGTAAACTTATGTAAAGTCGTCATTCTTGTCTACATCATGATTTCCCGTCGCACTTTTTTGAATATATTTTTGGTCAGCTGTTTTACGGTTATTAGTTGGTTAAATTTTGCTTTAAATGCTGATGCACTAGGGGGAAAACTCCCCGCTATTAATCAGCCTGCACCAGAGTTTACTCTGCCGACAAATACAGGTGATGGTCAACTGGCTTTAGCTGATTTGCGTGGTAAGTGGGTAGTTCTTTACTTTTACCCCAAAGACTTTACGGCTGGTTGCACCATTGAAGCACGTCGTTTTCAGCAAGATTTACCAAAATATTTAGCGAAAAATGTTGAGATTGTTGGTGTTAGTGCTGATGATATCGATTCCCATGCTGAATTTTGTGATTCCGAGGGGCTAAAATTCCCGCTTTTGGCTGATACTAACGGGGCTGTGAGCAAAGCTTATGGTTCTTGGTTGGGCTTTTTATCTATGCGTCACAGTTTTATTATTGACCCACAAGGTATCCTGCGGGACACTTTCGTGAAGGTTAATCCTTCTGTTCACAGTGCAGAAGTATTGGCCAGGCTGGAACAGTTACAGTCTGAAGCTTCTTGAAGTTTGAAAACAAATTGATCAGGACTTTACACTCCTGAATTGATATCAGTACCCCGGTTTTTACAGAAATCGGGGTTTTTTATATAGCTGTAGCCAGGCTTTCAAGTCTGTCAACTGCTATATAAGTAGCCTTTATGATTAGCATCAAGTTTTATATGTCAAGTCATATTGCTGGTTTGTAACAATATTGTTATATTTATTTACATAAGTTAACAAGCTACGGGAAATCAAAATGTACACCACCATCAACGAAAGCGGACAACTCAACAACTACGCAACTGAACCCCAAATGTACTACGCGGCTTACCCCAATCAGGAACAACAAAATCGCTACGCTTTCCAAGGCGCGATCGCTACTTTATTTGTGACTGCAATCATATTGATCGCTTGTGGTGTGAGCTAAGAGCAATTGCAGATATATACGAAATTTTAAAACCTGACAAATTGGAGAGATGAATCATGTTTGCACCTTTAGTTGTTTTAATCCGTAACTTCATGGGAAAAGTGCCATTTAATCAGTTGCGTGGTAAAGCGATCGCTTTGCACTCGCAAGCGATCACTAATTTTTGTAATCGTATTGGTGTGGAATCTAAAGAAAGACAAAAGCTGATTCGTCTTGCTAAAGATAATGGCAAGAAATTGGGTTTATTAGCTTAAAGAATGGTCTAAAATCAAAAATTAACGCAAACCATCATTATCTATTGCGCTATATGCGTCGCTGGGAGCAAGTCCCAACCAAGGATCAGAACTGGGAGTAAGAAATAATTGTGCGTATACTTTCTCATTGAGTATCGCCACATCATGAGTCTGATTACTCATTTCTTGCACCAAGCGTAGATACCCGTAAAAAAACCAATAATCAGTCCAAAACTATAACAACCGTCAAATCAAAACGGACAAGTATAGTTAGTTACAAATATAACTTAGCCTCTGTAGTATTA
>Ga0209172_10000804_pt1 | contig 79085 bp, 74 predicted proteins | sample LarsenN4metaG_FD_184113 | JGI IMG/M metagenome (GOLD analysis project Ga0209172, IMG submission 184113) | Hot spring sediment bacterial and archeal communities from British Columbia, Canada, to study Microbial Dark Matter (Phase II) - Larsen... ... | reverse complement strand
CTTCTGGCTACTGGCTTCTGGCTTCTCCGCGCGCTCTCCAGAGATGCCGGCATCTCCAGTGATACCGCCCCCCGTGCAGCCCAGTGCACAGTGGCCACCCGTGTCTCCCCTAGACCCGCCACCCCTGGCGTATCTCCCCTCTGGCGCTACCAAAAACGCCACTCAAAGCGCAACATAATCAAAACCCGCGCGGCATCACCAGTGATACAGCCCCGCCCGTTTTCGCCTTCCCCATTCACCATTCACTCTTCACCATTCACAACTCGCTCACGCCACCACCACCACCTTCGACCCAATCCACACCAGCTGCGTATTGTTCGAGTCCTGTGCGTACAAGCTAATCTCGTATGTGCCCGACGTCAGCGTCGGCAGCGTGTAGGTAATCCCATAGTTCGGGCTCCCCAGCACCGGCGTCAGGTCCGACCGCGCCGCGTTCGCCACCGTCAGTGTCTGTGGCACATTGTTGATATACACCTTCACGTTCACCGACGTGCCCAGCGTGTCCGGGTCTGCCGCCCAGCCCACTACAGTCGTCGCTGTCGCCGTATCCAGCGCACCGATCGGCCGGTTGTTCACCACCGTCTTCGAGCCGATCAGCGACGACACATTCCCCTGCGATTCCGAGGCATAGATTTCGATCAGGTTCTCGCCAAACTTCAGCGGCGGCAACGCGATATTAAACCCATGATTGGCCGAACCCAGCACCGCCGTCAGGTCGTTGCGCGTCACGTTCGCCGAGTACTTATTGATGTATTCGCCATTCACATACAGATCGACATCCGTCGGATTCGACCCCGCATCAAAGTCATGCGCCCAGCCCAGGATCGACGTCCCGGTCACCACATCGATGACGCCGATCGGCGTCTGGTTGTTGATGAAATCATCGAACAGCACGATCTCGTCCTGCGACGAGTTCCGGTCATCCTCCACCGTAACCGTGATCGAGTGCGACCCCGCCGGCAGCGACGACAGATCCACCGTGAAGCCGTGGAACTGCGACCCCAGCCCCGCCAGCAAATCCGGCCGCGCCTGGTTCGCCTGCACCGTGGTGTAGAAGAAATCATCAACATAAACGTTCACCGTCGCCGCGCTCGCGCCCAGGTCCGGCTCATACGCCCAACCCTTGATCTGCGTCGCGTTCACGATATCGACATTGCCCACCGGCGGCCGGTTCTGCACCACCGCTTGCCCGATCAGCTTCGGCGTCGCCGAACTGCTCGTCGCATCCAGCACATACACCGCCACCGTGTGCTGACCCGGCGCCAGTGTCGACAGGTTCACGCTGAAGCCGTGATTCGCCGAGCCGATGATCGGCGTGAGGTCGTTACGCGTGGCGTTGGCGTCGAACGGCGTGCCCGCCACGCCATCGATATCCACGCGCACCTTTACCGCCGCCGTCGGGTTATCCGGGTCATACGCCCAGCCCGACACGATGCTCCCGTTGTTGACATCCACCACCCCGAACACCGCCTTGTTGTTGGTGTACATCAGCGACGCTTCGCCGCTCGGCCCGTCGATCGAATACAGGTCGATCGTCTTGCCCGCATAGCTGCCCGTCAGGTCGAAGCCGAAGTTCGCGCCGCCGAAGAACGGGACCAGGTCCGGCCGGCTCGCGTTGGCCGTCACCGGCGAGCCCTGCACGCCGTTGAGGTCCACACGGATTTGTCGCGCCGTGCTGGGCGTATCGCTGTCGAACACCCACCCCTGGATTTTCGTCGCGTTCACCAGGTCCACGCTGAACAGCGGCGCCGGATTCGCGATCGTTGCCGTGCGCAGTGTCGTGCGTTCGTTGGTGATCGGGTCCACGGCCTCTACCGTGATGTTATGGTTGCCCGGCCCCAGCGTGGGCATGGCAAACGAAAAACCGTGATAGCGCGTTCCGATGACCGCGGCCAGGTCGCTGCGCAGTTGATCCGCCGTGGCGGTGGCCGTTTCGTTGTCAATCGTGATTTCGATCGTCAGCGCCGTGGCCCCTTCATCCGGGTCATACGCCCAGCCGCTGATGACATTACGATCGAGCACATCCACCACGCCCACCGGCGCCGCATCCAGAAGCACGCGGGACTCGAGTGTTTCCAGCAGATACCGGCGATAATTTTTCGCAATTCGGCGCATCATTCGTCACCATTGTTTACGCGGCTGCGGCCCCGCGCGACGGCGCGGCCTGAACAATCTATATCGGCCCGATGGGGGACCTTGGTTGATGGTAGAACAGGTCTTAGCCGCTGGGCAAAAATAGTAAGCTGGAGGTATTTTGCGGCCGGGCCGGGTTGTGGTATGCTGCCATGTCTGCAAACAGCACCGTCACGCGTTGCGAACGCAGCGTTCGCACCATGGCGGCACCAAATTCCGGGGCGTAGCTCAGCTTGGCTAGAGCGCTTGGTTCGGGACCAAGAGGTCGCAGGTTCAAATCCTGTCGCCCCGATCGTGAAACCCTTGTAATACAAGGGTTTTTTCATGCGCCGAGTTCGGTCAAGAATGGGCGAAAAGTTCCATGCAGCGCCCGTGCAGCCCGCTGCCTTCTGGGGTGTGGGCACCCCGTGGTGGGGGGTGCGATTACTCAACCTCCAAAAATCCAATTTCGAGAGCGTGCACATGTAGCGGTCGCGTGGTCCGCCACCAAAGGGGGCAGAAATCCTGACCCCATTACCACACCCACCTCCTGCGGCCGGTAGCGTAAAGACAGTCATGCCTTCTGACTTCAACACCTACCCTTCGGAAGTGTTGGATAGACCGGAGGACCCCGATTCAGGCCTTCAAGAGCCTAACGAATGGACCAACAGCCGCATGCCTTGAGTATTTATGAACGCAGACAATTTCGTGTACGCGCTGCGCCAGTCCTACCACCCGCAAGCCCCGCCGCCCACATGGGACCCAACGCCACCACCCCGCCCCCTTCCCACCGCTGGCTTGAGGCAGTAGGACTTCTCTCGCAACAGTCAAAGTGGGGCTCCGATCATGCCTGACGATTTCGGGATGGTGATTGCCGGGTTCACGCAGTGGCTACGGAGCACGCCGGTAAGTGCGGATGTCACGCTGAACCTGCTGGCGACAGAGGTGAGTGTTTCGTGACTCCAGCAGCTCAGTCCCCCTGCCCGAGCACGGTGCGATGCTCAGATGGAATTGGTTTGGCGTGGGCGTCGCAAACTGTCCTGAATGAAAAAAAGAGCCCCGGGTGATTAGCCCAGGGCTCAACCTCACGGCCGTCATTATCGTTTGGCTGCGGTTATTTGCGCCGCCGGAGGAGCAATGCTGCCATGCCCAGACCGAGCACGCCGATGGACGCGGGCTCGGGGATTTCGTCGGTCACGAGTTTGAGGGCGACATCGTTGCCGCTGAGGGTGTCGAAGATGTCGTTGGGGAAGTCGGCCTTGTAGCTGATTTGCCAGGTGTAGCCGGCCTGGGTAAAGGTGTCGAGGTGATTCAGCGCGGTGGCACCGTTGAAGAGCAAGCCGTTGACGGGATCAAGCAGATCGTTGTTGATGATGTAGAAGGTGCCGGTGGTGAGGGCGCCGGCGGTAATCTGCAAGTCGCCGCCCAACGTGACGGTGCCGAGAACATTCAACTGGTCATACTGCGAGCCGACGGTCGTGCCGTTGATTTCGACGGCAAGGATGGAGTCGGTAGCCATGGAGAACTCGCCGGTCTCACCGTAGCCATTGCCTTGGATGGTGAGAATACCGGTGGAGTTACCGGGGGCGATGATGCCGCCGGATTCAAGGGCGACGGAGCCAGCGATGAACCCGACGGAGCCGGCGGCGTTACCACCTTGGAGGGTAGCGCCCGAGCGGACGGTGGTGTCGATGTTGCCGGGGCCGATGATGGACGGGTTGTTCATCGCCAGGGTACCGGCGACGACATCAATGGCGGAGGTATAGGAGGTGACGACTGGGGCCGTGATGTCGAGTTTGCCGGCACCGGTCTTCGTGATCTTGCTGATGAGAGGTGTCAATGTGCCCTGGGTCGGCTGGATGATGCCATTGAGCTGCCAGTCGCGGGTCTGGTTAGCGGCATCACTGTTGCTGGTGAAATAGACCGGGGCATTGAGGTTGAGGTTGGAGATGGTTTCAATCACGGCGTTGTTGCCGTTGACGTAAACCGGCGCGTAACTGATCTGGTTGTTGGTCTTGGTCGTCCACGTGGCGTCGGTCTGGGCAAAGCTGATGTACATTTGGTAGTTGGAAATGTTCTGGCTGTGGTTGGTGATGAAATTGCCATTGATACGGAAGTTGCCGCCCATGTTGACGTCGGTGCGGTCGGTCGTGCCAACAACCTGTGAGGCGATAAAGCCACTGGCAAATTCAAGGACGCCGCCGTTGCCGGTGGTGAGACTGAATTCGGTAGCTTGTGCGTAACTGGAGCCGCTCCAACCCAGCGCGTTATCAATCACAGCGCCTGCGCCGACGATGATCTTGCCGCCGTCAAAGATACCGAAATGCCCGGTGGCGCTGTCCGCCGCCCAGTAGCCGTTGAAGTTAACGATGGTTCCCGTGCCGATGGCTTGAAGTGCGGCGCGGTTGTTGCTGCCCAAGCTGAAGATACCGTTGACGGTATTGCTCACGCCGTTATCGAACACGAGGCCGGTGCGGTAGCGTGCGGTGAATTCGTTGCCGGCATCGCGGTAGATGGTGGTGGCCGTATCGCTGAACGATGTGCCGCGGACGATCAGGTTGGAGCCTGATCCGCCGTTGAACGACACCACCGAATTGGCCCCTAGGCTGACCGCGCCAAGCGCCACGAGGTGATAGTTGTTGCCGTTGCTGATGGTCAGGCGGGCGTTGTCCTCTACTGTAAGACCGTAGATCCGCAGTTCGTTGCCCGAGCTGGTGGTGCCGACACGGTCAACGTTAATTGTTGCAGCGGCAGCGGAAGGACCTTTGACGGTGATGGTGCCCCGGTAAGGAAGGTAGTGCTGGCGTCGTTACGGAGGGCGAGAGTTGCGCCGGGGTTGATCTCGATATTGGGGTTGCCGGTGAGGGCATTGCGGACTTCAACGGTACCGCCGTTGAGGTAGGAGGTCCCGGAGAAGGAGTTATTGGTGCCCGAGAGGATGAGTGAGCCGTTGTGCCGCGCCACGAGGCCCGTTGTGCCGGTGATGTTCGCGCTGATCGTGGTGTTGGAGCTGGTGCCGTTGAATATGAGCTCGGCGGTGCTAGAGGTAATATCACCGTTGCTGATAGTGACGGCGGTGCCGCCGGTGTGCATGAGGTTGGTGGTGGTGAGCGTGTTGCCGTTCAGATTGACGGTGGCAGCGCCGGTGATGCGGTAGGAGTTGACGGCGAGGCTAGCGCCAAGGGAGTCGGCCCCGACGCTGACTACGTTGTCGCCGGCGATGGCTGCGGCTAGTGTGGGCCGTGTGCCGGTAAGTGCCTGGAAGCCGTTGGTGGCATTGTATTCGGCGAAGTCGGTGTTGTTGCTATACACGCCGGGAGCGATGCCGACGGTGTAGCCGGTCGCGAACAACTGCGTCGTCGAACCCAGCGATCCGCTCGTGGCTGGAACAATGTTGAGTTGCGCGCCGGCGCTGCGTGAGAGACTTGTCAGCGTGAGTTGCGGCAGCGTGCTTACCACGTTCGGACGGGTGATCGTGATCGTATTGAACCCCGCCTGCAACGCTATCGCGCCCACCGTTTCTGTATTCGTGGCCCCGCTGAATGCGCTGTAACCGAGGCTGGCACCGGCCAAGTTGATCGCCGTGCCATCAGCAACGCGGTTGGCGAGATTGGCCGCCGAGTTATCGATGGTCAGTGTGCCGCCGCGACGCAGGTTGATGGTGGTAGCCGCAGCGCCCATGGTGCCGGTGGCGCCGCTGATGATCATGGTGCCGTACACGTCGATAGCGCCGAGGCTCGCGCCATTACCGATCGCATTGGCCGCACCCAGCGTCAGCGTGCTCTGCGGATTCACCAGCGTCGTGCCCGTATAGTCGTTGGAATCCAGAAGTAAGACTGAACCGCCGCTCCAGGAACCGGTGCCGCTCGTGGGGTTTCGCGGTGCACCAATGATCACGTTGTTCGCCCCCGTCAACACGCCCGTGGTTGTGGCGGCGGCATCTAGGTTAAGCGATTGGCCCAAACCGCCCAGCCGATATGTGCTTCCGGCACCTGCCGCCAGCGTCGTGCTCGTCAACTGGCGTGCGCCACCGGATGCGGCGATAAACACCGATGATCCATTCACGCCCGTAAGCGTCGAAATATTCAGGTTCAGACCCAGAAAGCCGTCAGATGAAACGGCGATCCGCCCACCGATATCGTTGTCGCTGTTGAGGACCAGGATTGAATAGCCCTGGAAGCGCGTCTGGGCATCGGTCAGCGCCATGATGCGATACGTGTTGCTTCCACCCGCGCCGCCGAAATTGTTGGCCCACGTGCTGTTAAGCAATAGCGTGCCGCCGCGGACGACGACGTTGCCAGTGTAGGCGCTGGCGTTGCCCGTGATGCTGATCTGGCCACCGTCGCCTTTGGTGAAGGTGCCGTTGCTTGCGGCCCAAGTGGCGGCGATGGCGTGTGTGCCGCCCTGGGGGGCAAGGGTGAAGTTGTGATTGTTGGCGGTAATCGTGCCGCTGATGCCGAGCGTGCGGTTGTTGCCGCTGGTGATGCTGGCACCGGCGTTGTTAGCGTTGATGGTGAGATTGGAGATGGTAAGCGCACCGCTCGTCGCATTGCTGTCGCGGTTCATATTGAATTGGTTGGGCAAGGCAGAATCTAATTCAAACGTACCGCCATGGCTCGTGCCACCGGTGCCGCGAATGTTGACTTGGTTGATGCCGGCGAGGTTGATGGTGCTCGTGCCGAAGGAATTGGAGTCCACGGTACCTTGGGCGTTGCCGGTGTGGCCGATGATGCCGCCGACTTCCACGTCCACCGTCTTGTTGCCCAGGCTTTGTGCGCCCGCGGGCCAAAGAACCGCGCCCGGCTTGACCACAAATTTGCTGATGCCCGAGAACGTCGGGTTGTTCATGTCCAGCATGACCGTGCCGCCGACGGCCGATCCGTTGCCTGGCTGGATGGTAGCGATATAGCTCGACGTGCCGCTGAATTCGAAACTCGTCGCTGACGTGCCGAGGACCAGCCACGTGAGCGGTGCCTGCAGGTCAAAGTCGCTATTGACGGTGATGGTGCCGGCGCTGATCTGCGCTGTCGTCGCGCCGAACTGCGCAAAGCCATTGCGACCGGTCGAAAGACCTCGCCACGGGGTGCCTGAGCCGATGGTGACGGACTCGCTGGCGATCGCGGCACTGCCGCCGACGCCAAAGTAGAGGTCCGCCGCCGTGCCGAGACTGCCCACGCCGGCATTACCGCCCGCGGCCTGCTCGACAATGATGGCGCCGTTGGAGGCGTGGAGGTTGGAGCCACGCGTGAGGGTGGCGAGTGCGGCGTTCGAGCCTTCAATCGCGCCGCCCGCTTGCAGGTAGAAGTTTTGCGTGCCGAACGAAGCCAGATTGGTTCGCAACGTGGTCTGGTTGAACACGTTGACATTGCCGGAACCAAGGCCGCCAGCAGCATTCAGGTCGGTCAAGCCGCCGGTGAGATAGATTGCTCCGGAGAGACCGGCGTTGGCGGCGCTGACAACCAAGGTGCCGGTGTTGCCTTTGATGAGTCTGCCGGAACCCGTCAGTTGCCCCGCGTTGGCGAAGGTCGTGGTATTCCCCGTGATATTCAGCGTGCCGCCGCCCGCTTGCAGCGTGATCGTACGCGTCGCTGCCGGACCCCACGCAAAGTTATTGATCGTCAACCCGCCGCCGTTGAGGTAAATGTCGTTGTTGGCGTTGCCCAGGGTGGCGTCAGAGGTGTTGACCTGCACAAAACCACCGTTCACCGTGAGGTCGCCAGTAAACGTGTTGGAGGTGCTGCCCAAGCTGACTGTGCCTGTTCCATTCTTTGGTAATGTTCGTGGTGGCGCCGGACGTGACAGCGCCGCTAAGGTTCAGACCGCCACCAACGGTATTGACATCCAGCGTGAGCGTCCCGCCGGAGAGGACGATGGGACTGCTAATGGTGAGGCCGCCATTGCCGGATATTCCCGTGAGCGCGATGGTCGCACCGGTATTGAGGGTCAGCGTGTTGGTGGTTGGGTTGGAGGCGATGGTGTAACCGCCGCCATCGGTAATGTTGTTCGTATTGTGGGTGATGCCGTCGATCGTGACATTGGTGTCAAGTGTGACGGTGCGTGGCTGTGTGACGGCCCCGCCCCCGAACGAAGCGGTGTCCCCGGTCCCAGGCGCCGTTGTGGGCGACCAGTTCGAACCGGTTGACCAATTGCCACTGGCATCAACGTCCCAACTGATCAGCGCTGCTTTGGCCGGAAGGGCCACGGCGGCGACGGCCAGTGTCGCGGCCATCAGGATTGCATTACGTTTGGCGTGACGACGAGTAAAGGTGCGAGCCATTGTTCCCCTCAGGAATCGAAAGGGCGTTCGTCGAGGGCTTCGCCTGCCGCGCGGCAGAGAACGAGCCTGGACGCCTCTTTCCCTCGAGCTCTCTCCTACCGAGCTCTCCCTGGGAACTAGTCGATCTCTAAGTCATGCAACCCAGACGTGCTGCGCTCTGAGCAAACCATGCCCTGAACGCGAACGCTCAACGTTGCGACTTGGCTCTCTTCCTTTATTTTTTCGTTTCGCACATTCCGCAAAGATGTGATGAGGTGTACTCAACTCCCTCAGTGACGCCTGTGTGCGCGAGGCAGCCACTTCAAATCGACTATATCACTGACTTACGCATATGCAATATTTTTACAAACTTTCTTCATAATGTCGTGCATTTTCTCTGTAAGCGCAAGTTTCACTGCCGCTTACATGCGGTTGGGCTGTGTAGCGTTAACGTGTGCTGGTCGTAAAAGAATCTGCATATATACAAATAACGCCAGAAAATTGAGCGCCGCACGTCAGCGGTGATGCCCCTTTTTTATCCACTTTAACATTTCGGCCTCCTCGGGTGAAACGCCCGGTCAGTCATTTTGCCCTTCACGGCTAGAGCCACTGAGCGAGCGCCGACTGCAGCGGTTTAAGAAAAAGAATTCATGCGTCGGCTCCAGTCCATGCTGCTTCCGTCACCCGCCCAAGCGAAATCTAATCTTGCGACCGTACCTATCCCATACGTCCGTGAGCGCGTGCTGCCAGGGACTCGATTTCTAATGCACTCAATTCAGAAAGGAGGGTCCCGGTGTAGCGATTGAGATCAACATCGCGCGCCGTTTGCAGCGGCCGTTGGCTGCAGCCGGCCAGCCATGCTGACAATGCGATCACTAAGAGGAGCACCATTCTTCTCATCGTTAGATACTCCATTTCTAGCGCTTCTGGGCCGTTCGCTGCTTCTGTTGAGGTGCCAGCAGCCTTCATGTTTCATTCCCTTCCCAGTCGTCGCCACCGGGTGTGCCGGTGGGTGGGGGGGGGCTGGATCTCAGGCATTCACGGCGCTATTGCAACGGCCGGAGATGATTCACGCGCCGATCAACGCGCAGGAATTGTGATGAGCGGCGGCGGTTCCTTGTCGCCCGTTTCGGCCAGCGTGAACAGCATCATCATGAATGCAAAGGTGCGTTTGGATTTCAAATCCCGATCGCTGATCCAGAACCAGTGCCCGCGATACTGAACCGCGGCATAAGCGTCCGCCGGCAACTTGGTGGAGCTGTGAATCTCGATCATACGCAGCGACCCCTGCGCATTGCTGGAACTCTCCCAACCCGGAGCTGCGCGGCCTTCCGCAACATCTCGTGCCGGGGCATCGATCTCCGCCGCCATGGTCGCCATGATCTGTATGATTGAGCACGTCAGCACGGCGATTTCAGAATCGTTTGCGGCGATCGCTCCAAATACGAGTTTGAATTCAGAAGTCTTGGGATTGAGCCCGAGCAACCGGCGAAGTTCGGCGACATCGGCCGCCTCTGCCTCGGACATGCCGCCCTGCCGCAGCACCAGCAGCGCCGTCTGCTGCTTCTGGGCGTCCTGCTTGATTCGGAAGGCCACTCCGCCGGAAACCTGGATCTTCCGTATGAGCGCCAGAACCTTTAGAAAATCAGCGTCTGCAGGCGTCGTGCCGTGAATAGTCGCCTGTCGATTCCGAAGGCCATTGATCGTTGACACGGCTGCCAGCAGCACGCCATCGGCTGGCCAGCCAGATTGGATTGTGAAGAACACGGACTCCGGCGTCAGCGGCGTCATCAGAGATCTGATGAACTTGTTCCCGGTCAATGGCGTGTACGTGATCGTCGGCCGATCGTTGTAGGTGCCGGATGCACCAATGCCCAACGTGTTACCACCGCCGAGCGTCGCGATCTCACCGGTCACATCAGCCGACGCCTCCAGGGAGTAGCCAGCAACGATCTGGCCCACATCCACGAAGATGGGCGGGTCCACGTAACGCAATTTGACGATATTGAGAAGGGTCATGCGCTTCCACGAATCACCGATGGAATTACTGTAGTTGAACCGGTCGCGCGCAACGGTAGTCGGCCCCAGCGACTGGCAACCACCAATCAGCAGGGCGAGGACGCTGAGCAACAAGAGGTGCATGCTGGGTAGCGTGCGATTGATCATGGTCTTAAGTTCCTTGTTGTGTTCTCTTGTGTCTTTGCCGGACTTCGTCTGCTGCCGTCTGGACGCGGAGTCACACGCGATGAATAACGCTGACTGGATGCCTGCAATCAGCCTGACCTTCAGCGTGGTGCCGCTGCCGGGGACTGACCATCGATCGCGGAAGCGTCACAACCGACGCAAGACAATGTCATGGCTTCTTCTCTAATTGGATATCCGGAGCGGCCGTCGTTATGTCTTCCGCTACAACTGGCGGAGTGGTCAGCCACGGGTAACCTTTGACGGCCTTGGCGTACGCCAAGTCGTAAAGTCGATTCATTTCAGCCGTGTCAAACATCACGGTAGTCGTGCGTGGGAAGTCGTCGGGTATGCAGGCGAGCCGAAAGTCCATTCCTGACTTGGTCGCCACGGAATGGATGCGTTTGAGGTCTTCGTTGCCCTGGCTGGAGATCAGCCCGGAGATGGAACGACCCGCCAACGCCCCAAGCGAAAGTGGGACCGTGTCATACGGCAAACGCAATTGTGCGTTGCGGATGACATACACACGGGTGCGGACGGCACGACCATCAATCCCCGCTGCTTTCCTGGCCCTACTCAGATCCAGTGCAAATCCCAGCAGAAAGACCTGCGACTGCACGCCGCCGTCAGCGTGGATCTCCTCGTAGTGCTTCCCGTCTGCTACAACGCCAATCTTGACCGGCGGAAACACGGCCGGAACCGACGCCGATGCGAGTAGTACCTTCCGGAAAAGCGTGGCCGACTCAGGCGTTCCGAGACTCGCGATCTTGCCCATGTCCCAGACGGTCAGGCGCAGCGCATCAAGGTTCGTGGTAGCCACGTACAATCGCCGCCCTTCAGCGTGTCCCTTTGCCACGTCCTCGAGCAGTTTCGGCGTGATGTACTCCTCGAGTTTCTTCGCCAGGGGTTCTGTCGAGGTGATGGCTTCGGGATTGAAGAGGACTTCCATGATGTTCCGCCGGCGGTAGATGTCCTGGGCGGCAACCGTGGTGTACAACTTGCTGATAACCGGGTCCCATTCGGGTCCCGCGAAGAAGAATGGCGCCGTCAGCGCACCCGTGCTCACGCCGGTGACGATCTTGAACTTCGGCCGCGGGTGCTGTGTGCACTTCGACCAGCCCGCCATCAGTCCGACGCCGTACGCACCATCTGATGAACCGCCGGAAATCGCGAGCAGGTTCACATACCCCTCGGCATCGACAGTTCCGCTATTGCCCGCGCGTGCTACCTGCGCAATTGAATCGGCAATGTCCTGCTGAAATGCGGGATCCGCCATGCCACCCCATGTGCGCACGCCGGGCATCCCGGGGATCACTGCCTCGTAAGCAAACGCCGCCGGCACAGCATTTCGGGGCTTGGCGCTGCACCCGACAAAAATGAACATCAGGGCGAGAATTACATTCAGCAGGACAATGCGATGGATCGTATGGTTCATGTCTTTCACCGTGCGTTGGAGGGCGCATCACCTTGGAACGAATACCGTGTGTCGGCCTCCGCGGCCGACACACGGCTGGTCGTCATTTCCATGTCCCAATGTTGATCACTCGCACTTGCCGCATTATGCGTTAGAACTTGACGGTCAAGCGGATCCCGAGAATCACACTCGTATCGACATGCTGCTGGCTCGGCTGGATGACCTGGACATCGGGCGTCAAGAACATGTAAGGCGTCAGCGCAATCTCGTAATAGGCTTCAAAGCCCTGCGAATCGCGGAAACCCAATTGATCGAGTGCGGGGCTGTCCGCGGCACAAAGCCGGTAATAGCCGATGCCGAACTGATCGTTCTCGCGACCGGGGATCAGACCCTTGCCGCTGAGACCGCAACTGAACGAGTAATGTATAGGATTGGCTTCACCATCGGAGATGCCGAAGCGGCCGAAGATGCCCAGGCCGCGATCCTGCTTCGGATCCGGCTGATAGATGTACTGATCGAAGTTGTAGTAGACCGCCCATGAGCCGCTGGACTGCTGAATCGGCAAGCCAGGAATGACGAAATTGCGGAGATCCTGATCGACCGATGTGTAGACCCGGTCGGAATACATGCCGCCGATGAGTTGATGTCCGGTCATGCCAAAGAAGTGCGTGGTGATACGGCCTTCTGCGGTAAAACTACTGCCGCCTTTAAAGACTGTATCGCCGCCACACCCGCCGGCTTGCCCCTCGGTATCCATGAAGGAGGCCGTGATCAAGGCCTCATGCGGATTACCTGTTGGAACAATGACCACACCGGCGCCAAGGCCATAGGGTGGACACGCCACCGAGACTATGGGATTGAAGCAAAATGCGGTATTGAGGAATTGCCGTTCGCCCTTGCTGTGGGCAAAGTTGTTTGCATCACCAATCGTGCCGTCGAGTTTCCCGATGAAGAATCCCAAATTGTGCGAAACGAACTGCATGTACATGAACTGCGTCAGGTAGAACTGCGGCCCATCGGTATCCGGGAAGAGCGAGTTGTTGTTTGCGGGGAGCACCGCTCCCGTCTGCTGTGCACCGACGAATTCTCCGTAGTTGCCCTCGCCCTCGATGGTCAGGAAACCACCGGGCATGATACCCATGCGTCCCATGTCGAGGTTCACTGTGACGTTTTCACGACCGCCATACTGCCAGCCTTTGTCCCTGCCGCCGGCGACAACGCCTTGGTAAGTCTGCGTTGCATACATGTCGATCGTCAAACCCTTCCGGGCAAGATCGTTGCGAAGACCGTTCCAGTCTCCGGTCAGCGTGGAACGCTCCGTCAGCGTACCCGAATAATTCGGGGCGGGTGGCAGCGCGTGCTCTTGTCCATTGGCGGCCGGTTGAGTCTGCGCAAATGCACTGGTCCCGCTCAACGCAACGACGCAGGCGATCGCATAGCGGGCTTGTGCGAGACGTGACTTCATGGAACTTGTCGGACGCATCATATTTTTATCCCTGTTAGTTTCCTGTGGTACGTGGCGAAGCCACACTGGCCTCGCCATTGAACGCTCGAGCATTTAGAGACGGACCGCTGTGTACACGGTCACACCATTCTGCAAGGTTGGGCGGTAGTACGCCCCGCCAAACTGGTAGTAGAGAACGCCATTCACCGTTGTTGTGGCGGCGCCACTGGGCAGCGCCGGCACGGTGATACCGATCGGCGTGGCGACCACGACGTAGGCGGTGCCTTGCTGCTGGTAATAGCAGCCGTTGACGTAGTAATACGTGACCGAGTTGAAGACGATATTCATCGCTGAAGCCGGAACCTGGGTGACCACCGCCCCGACTGGCGCTGCAACGACGACATAGCCGCCGGCGTTCTGTTGGTAGTAGACGCCATCCGCGTAATACACCGTGGTGCCGCTGACCACAACCGTCTGTGTTTTCGGCGGAATGGAATTCACAATCGCCCCCACGGCAGCTGTGGTAACCGCTCCCACCGCCACCCCCGCCCAGAAGCCACCATGGTCGTGATCGTGGTCAATGTCCACATCAATGTCACGACTAAATTCGCGATCCACATCGCGGTCAACATTCACGTTGCGACTGCCGCTGTACGACCCGCTTACCGAGCCGCTCCCGCTGATGGAGCCACTGCCGCTCACCGAGCCGCTGCCGCTGATGGACCCGCTCCGGCTGCCACTGACTGATCCGCTGCCGCTGACTGATCCGCTTCGGCTGCCACTCACGGAGCCGCTGCCGCTGACTGATCCGCTTCGGCTGCCGCTGACACTGGCACTGCGACTCGCGCTCGCCGAGCGGTTGGACGAACGCATGCTCCCGCCCGCCAGCACGCTCTGCGCCATAAAGGAGCAGCCGAAGACGCCCACAACGGCGAGGCGAATAGCTTTATTTCTGGTTAATGAGGTCATCGTATTTACTCCCGAAATTGAGATGCCGTTAATCACCGCGGTGAAATCGCCGCAGGCTGTGTTGCCCCAGGCGTGCCCTGTTCGTCCGCCGGCTGGCGCTCAACAGCGATCTTCGCCGCACCGACTGGCGGCACAAACTCAAACACAGAACCGGAGATCGGGCTCACCAGGTCCCAATCCGAAAAGATGGCCGTAACCTGTGGCGAACCCACCTTTGTTTTGTCGTTTAAGACAACTTTCTTAAGCAGAGGATGCGGGCCATCGGCGATCCACAACTGCGAGTCCATCGCCGGACTCGTGAACGCCAGGTGATGGCAGACCACGCCCATCACCTTGACCTTGCCCAGGTAATCGGCCGTGGTCGCAATGTCCATCATGTTCTTATACGGGTCCGCGACCAACACATCTGCAAGCGGCAACTCGATGCCAAAACGGTCTTCCACTGCATCGATCGTTGCGTCGATCGTGTCCGGTGCCTCTACCACCCCGTAAACATTGTTCGCTCGGTCAAGCAGCGTGAAGGTCTTGTCCCGGTACCAGAAACCACGGCTGAACCGCGGTGACTGTGATTCGATGTGCAACCGGTTGGGGCGTTGCTCGTGAACATCCAGCGTCTTGGTCGTCTGGATCTTCTGCCCTATCGGCAGAACCACATCTTCCCAGATCTCCACCTTCACCGAGAAATGCGGAGCATCTGCCAGATATTTGCACGCCGCGCGGAAGACACCGTCAGCCCTTGGGCTGATGCGCCGGACCTCTGCCGCTGCAGTCGCGGGTGCAGCCATTGTTCCTGCAGGCTCGGTAGTCTTCGGCTGGGCCCATGTCGTGGCTGCAATGCCCGCCACCGTCGCTGCAACAACGCCAGCGGCCGTGGCCGCGATGCGCCAGTGCTTAAGCTGCAAGCGTGTCATCATGTTTTTTTTCATAGGTTCGTTTCCTTCTGCTCTGTTGAGATGCGAGTCATTCCTGTCCACCAACCTGTTCTGGCTCACTTGGTTCGGAGGGCGGCATCCAAGGCTACTCCGCTGACAACTGCAATCTTGCAGAGGTCCTGCGCTTTCCGTACCATCTGGGCATCCCAGCTCGATATGAACTTGATCGCGTCACGTAGGTCGTTCCAGACCTCCGAACTCCATCTAACAGCCCCATAGAGGAGTACTTAGTCAGCAATATGGCCTAACCTGTTCAACCCGACTATCGGATTTCCGCAAAATCAGTGCTTTCGATTTTGATGAAAGAGGTATGAATGTCCGCTTCTCGCGCAGTGACAGTCACGGAGATCAACGACCCGACGTCGGTCGGCGAGGGGTTTCGCGAACTGCAGATGGATGCGGTGCTGCTGCACGGCCAATCCCTACAAGCACGCCGCGTGATGATCCAACTGCCATCAAGCACCTTGGTCTACCACTGGACCAGTCAGGCCCTTCGGACACGCACCACCGTGCCGCACGGCCGAATGGCCTTTGCTACCTTTGGCCCCAAGTCAACCGGTACTGCCGACGGCATGGCGATTGATCCGGGCCACATCTACGTAGCGTCAGGCAGCTCCGAGGTGTGTTTCGTAGTTGCAGCCAACTATGAGGGCATCACTTTTCTTACCCCGTCGGAATTTCTAGAGGCGCAACTAAAAGCTCGTGGTCGGAACACCGACAAATTCCGATTCAACGGATCGCAATTGGTGCGGTCCAATGGTTTCTCCTCACAGGAACTTCACGCCCTTCGGCGCCGCGTGGTGGATACGGCGGTACAACGCCCCGAGGTATTCGAGGATCCACAGACAAAGCTTGCCGTTGAAGTCGAGTTGATCGACGGCCTGCTTGCGGCGCTTGGTCCGGCTGATGATGGGGCAGCGCGGACGAAGGGTTACACGCACCAGTGCTACAGCGAACTGGTGAAACGTGCCGAGGAATACGCTCTATCGCACACGGACAGCCAGATACACGTCAGCGACCTGTGCGTCGCCATGGCGGTAAGCGAACGCACGTTGGAGAACGCCTTTAACGAAGTGATGGGCATGCCGCCCAAGTCCTACCTCATGCGCGTCAGACTCCATCGTGTTCGCCAAGCCTTGCGCACTGCAGCCCCCCACGCTACTTCGGTAACGCGTGAAGCAATGCGCTGGGGATTCTGGCACTTCGGGGATTTTTCACGCAGCTACAAAAAATGTTTCGGCGAAAGCCCCTCCAAAACGCTTCGCCAGCGTGGCTGAATCCGCACCGGATAGACGCGATGGGGCTTTCCCCATCCCTCATTTTGCGGAATTCCGATAGTCGCCACTGCCCGGCGCGACGATACTCCAGTTCCCTCCGATATCGTGGGCGGAGGCAGCATTATGAACAGGAGTCGTGGATATGAGCAAGATGACAGTGGCACTTACCGCCGCAGCGTTGAGCGCGGTCTCATCCTTCGGTACCCCCGGAGCCATCGCCGCCGACGCCCCGAAGGGAAAACCCAATATCCTGCTCATCGTCGCCGATGACATGGGCTATTCCGACCTCGGCTGCTTCGGCGGCGAAATCAAAACACCGAACCTTGACGCCTTGGCCAAACGCGGCATCCGGGCGACCAACTTCTGTGTTTCACCCACCTGCTCGCCAACCCGCGCGATGCTCCTCACCGGCGTGGACAACCATGTCGCAGGCTTGGGAAGCATGGCCGAGTGGCTCGGCCCCACCCAAAAAGGCATGCCCGGTTACGAGGGGCACCTCAATAACCGCGTCGTCACCTGTCCCACGCTCCTCGACTCCCGTGGCGGTTACTTCACATCCATGGCCGGCAAGTGGCACCTGGGAGAAGATCCCAAAGCCTGGCCCGCGGCGCATGGATTCGCCCGAGACTTCACGATGATTGACGGGATGGCGAGCCATTGGGAGGACATGAAGGCGTTCAGTCCCCAACATCCCAAGACCAACTACACCCAGAACGGGAAGAAACTCGAAACCCTTCCACCGGGCTATTTCTCCTCGACCCACTTCACAGACTTCGCCATTCAGTGCATCGATGAAGCCCAAGGAAAGAACAAGCCGTTCTTTACCTATGTGGCCTACCAAGCGCCGCACGGCCCCCTCGCCGCGCCCGACAATTGGATCGACAAGTTCAAAGGCGTTTACGACAAAGGCTATGACGTCCTCGGCGATGAACGCCTGGCCCGCCAGAAAGAACTCGGCCTCCTCCCCAAGGATGTCAAGCGCGCCCCGCGCCCGGCGGGCATTCCGGCTTGGGATACACTGACCAAGGAAGAAAAGGTCCAATCGGCGCGCAGAATGGAAATCTACGCCGCCATGGTCGCCCACATGGACGACCAGATTGGCCGGCTCTTCGACCATCTCAAGAAGTCCGGGCAGTATGACAACACGATCATCATCTTCATGTCCGACAATGGGGCCAACGGTGAGGACCACGCGGAAATGGCGCTGCAGCTTGTCCCACAGGCAAGACCGTGGTTTGAAAAAACCTACGACAACCGCTTTGAGAACTGGGGCCGCCAAGGTTCGTTCATCGACTACGGCAAAGCCTGGGGACAGGTCAGCAACGTGCCGTTCCGCAACTACAAAGGTGTCGTGGCCGAGGGCGGCATTCACGCACCGCTCATCGTGAGCGGCCCGGGCATCAAGCAGGACGGGAGCATCACGAACACGCCGCTGCACGTCATGGACATCACGCCGACGGTGCTGGAATTGTCGGGTGTCGTTCATCCCGCAGCCGAAAAGGGCAGCACCGTTGCGGCCCTGCAGGGCAAGTCGATGCTGCCGGTTCTCACCGGAGCTCAGAAGGCGACCCGCACGGAATCCGATTGGAACGGCTGGGAGCTTTTCGGCAACCGGGCCATCCGGCAGGACGATTGGAAACTCATGTCCCTGCTGAAACCCGCCGGCGGCACGGGCGACTGGCAGTTGTTCAATCTGAAGAACGACCCCGCGGAGACGATTGATCTCTCCAAGGACCAAGGCGCGCGGCGCGAAGCCATGCTCAAGCTCTGGGAAGTGTACGTAAAGACCAACGGCGTGATTGAAACCGACGCCGGCCCGTTTAAGGAACGAAAAAAGTGATACGCCATTCGGGTCGGCAAGCTGGAACGGCGATTTAAGCAGTTCCTCGGCCGCACGCTGCAAGAGAAAGTCATGCGTGTACAGATGGAGTAGGCCAAGTAGCTGTTGGCACAGACAGACATGCCGCTCGCCCAAGTGGCGCGCCGCGCGGGGAGGAAACGAGCCGCTCGCCTCTGCAACATCTTCAAGGAACGCCTCGGCGTTACGCCGCGTCAATACCGTCTGCAAGACCGGCCGATGGGGTGAGATCCGTCGTAACTGACGGGAGAGTCACAACGTAGTGTTATAACTGTTGCCGTTGTGCGGGTGCGTTTATTCCATGCAGAGCAGGCTGCCATCGTCCAGACTGATGTACAGTCGGCCGTCAGCCACTGCGATGCCGTGGTCCACAGTTGGTAATGGCAATGTCTCACTGTGGAGCAGTTTCCCGGTGGCCAGATCGCGAATCATAAGCGGGCTGAAGGAGGGGAAGCGGGCGCCGGGGTCGTAGACGGAGGTCGTCATGATGATGCGGTCGCCGGCGACGATCATGCTGTTGGCGGCGACGGCAGGTGCGAGGCGATTGACGATCTCGGGACGAAGTTCCCGTGAGGGGAGTTCCCAGAGGTGGGGACCGCTGTCTTTGGCGGCACTGCGGGGGTAACAGACGAGTTCGCCAAGTGCGCCGTTGTTGGCGTGGTACAGCTGCACGACGATGTAGTCTTTTGTGATGCAGATGGGACGGCCCCAGACGCCGGGCTTCGAGCCTTTTTTGAGTTTGCCCTCTTCTACTTTGTAGCGGTAGAGGTTGTCGTCGGCGAGGCCCCACTGGGCGTTCCACCCGCCGGGGCCATTGAGATTGAGCTGGCTGGGGCGGCGGACGGGGGAGGAATAGCTGCCCCAGTTGGGCATGAGGAAGAATTCGGCGTGTTCGGCGATATCTTTGCCGTCGGCGACTTGCATGCGTTTGCCACCCATGACGAAGACGTTCTTGTCGGCGATCATCACGTCGTTGGAGACGCGGTTGGGGGCGAAGATGTTTTCCATTTCGGATTTGGAGGCTTTGATTTTGCCGCCGGCATGGGCGACGGCGATGGGGTTGCGGGGGTTGTCAAGGGTGCGTTTCCAATTGATGTTGCCTGTGGCGAGGTTGAGGGCCCAGACGGCGATGCCGCCGTCGGATTCGGGGTGGCGGCCGGCGCTGACGAGGACCGAATCGCCAACGACAGGGATGGCGCTATAGACCGGCCAGACGGATTCGAGCTGTCCGTACGCGGTGATGAGGCGGCTGCTGGGTGCGGCCTGGAATTTCCAGGCGAGGGCGCCGTCGCTAGCGTCGAGGCAGTAGACGGAGCCGTCGCGGCAACCAATGACGGCGCGGCCACGGGTCAGGCGGGGTGGTCCGTCGATGCGGCCTTCGGTGACGAAGGACCAGAGCTCCTTGCCGGTGTCGGCATCGAGGCAGACGAGGCGGCGTCCGGCGGTTTCGGCGACGTAGACTTTTCCGTTGGCGATAGTGGGAGGGGTGATGGCTCCGTTCCAGCTATCGCCGATGCGCCATTCGTTGGCGAGGAGGCCGGTGTCGGGGGCGGTTGTGATTTTGACTTGCCAGCGTTTGGCGGGTTTGTCCGATTTGATGGGGCCGCCTGCGGCTTCGCGGCGGTCGTTGGCGAGGAAGCTGGTCCAGCCTTGCATGTCTTTGCCGAGTGGGCGTGCGAAGGCGGGGCCCTTGGTGAGGCGCTGTGCATCGGGTACCGGTGCGGGCACAGTTTGATGGCCCAACGCGATGAGGCCGCGGATGGCGGTGTAGCAACCGCAGCGATTGTCGGCGGAGTAGCGCATGCCGTAGGCGGGTGTGGAGGCGCCGCCACAAGAATTGCGTGTAATCTCGCGGCGATTCCAGATGACTTTGGAGGGATCAGTGACATCCAGATAGTGGCCGAAGTTGTTGATGGTGAGGGCGCTTCCGCGGATGCCATCGCAGCGTGCGTTACCGAGGATGAGCGTGCTGAGGATATTGCCGTTGTTGAGATCGAAGGTGGTGAGTGCGCTGCGGCCGATGTACGCGCGATCGGGGTAGAGCATGAGTGTGCCCGAGGCGCCGATGGGCATATCGAGTTGTTTCCAGCGGACGGAGCCGTCTTTGGCATCGATACCGATCATGTTGAGGACGACGGAGCCGAGGTGGCCGGCGCTGGCGACGTACACGCTGCCGTCGAGGGTGGCCATGGAGGCGATGAAATCGGTGATGGGGTTGGGGGTGGTCCATTTGGCCTTGCCGGTCGCGGCATCGAAGCCGCGAAACTCGGTGGCGCGGAAGTGGGTCATGCGTCCGGAGGCCATGCCGAGAGGGCCGACAGCGACGGCGAGGGTGTTGGTTTTGCGGTCGATGCAGGGGAAGCCGAGGTAGGATTTTTCGTCGGCGGCGAAACGCCAGACGAGCTTGCCGGTGTCGGCGTTGAGAACGGTGAGGTCCTTTCCACTGGCAACGTAGAGCAGTCGGCCATCGAGGATGGCCATGGCGTTGACACCGCCGCTGGTGGTGGCGGCGATGCGTACAGATTCAGCGTTGGCGTTGATGACGGCGGCGTCGTACGTCATCAACTCTTTGCCATCAACCAATGATGTGGCGACGAGGGGGCCGGCTCTGGTTTTAAGATGAATGAGGCGGTCGCCATCGATGACAGCGCCCTCGTACCGGGCGATGCTGTTTTTCTTCCAGTCGTTGTTGGTTCGGTCCCAATAGGGCAGGCCATTGAAAGCGTTGCGGGTGCGCATGACGGCGTAACTTCCGCCGCCATTGCCACCGAAATTGGAGCGCTCGGCGACGTTGAAGTAGACCAGGCGTCCACCGCCGACCAGGCTATGGCTCCCGCCGCTCGCTTGGGCCTCGGCGATCCATTTGACGCCGGTGGCAACGCCAGTGGCACTATCCGAACCAACCGGATTGTTGGTCGCGTCATGGTTGTAGTGGGTCCATTCGCCATAGGTTTTAGGCATGGGTCGGCGGTGATCGCGGGTGGCGGATTTTTCGTGGATGCGCGCAACGCCAAACTTGGGGACAAGGACGCGGTCGATTTCCTTCTGGGGAACCGCGTTCGCGCCCAAGGCGTCTTGATCAACCACGAGTTCATCGATGAGGTCTTCAGCGTACGGAAGGACAGTCCGACCGTCCCACACCGCAACGGTAATCACGCCGGACAACTTCGCGCCCACGATCTCTGCTCGCAGTTTCTCGGCGGTGGCGCGATCGCCGGCCAAGCCGTGCACCAGTATCCGGCCGTTCTGGCTGCGGGCGATCAGATCATTGGCTGTCGTAGCAGGAATGACGACGGAAAGGCCGCCGGCAAGATCCCCGGCATAGGCCCGCTGGGCGACGGCCAGCAATAAGCAGGCAAAGAGGATGCTTCGGACCAACGTTCTGGTCTGATATTGGAAAGGCATCTGCAATCACTCCACTTTGTTCCGAGGTTTAACCAAGGGCTGGGCAGGTGCGCCGCTACGGTCAACCCAAGATCCTGATAGGTTCAAACACGCCAACGCATACATCTCCGCTGGTGTCAGCGCCCGGCGATACACGGCAAGTCCGCCGAGAAGCCCGCAGAAAAAGTTTCCGATTTGGCCCGAGCGATCCACCGCACCAACCGTGAAGTCTGAGCCATTGGGGCCTGAGTCATGCAGGCCGCCCGCCATCGGATACGGGTTGAGTCCCGGCCGCAGATCTGCCAGGCCGTTGAGCCACGCGATGCCGGCATATCCGTCATAGCTCATGGCCACGACCGACCATTGGTCCCACGGAACTTCGGTGGCGCCCATGCTGCCGTCGATGCAATACTTGTAGCCCGGTGTGGGACCACCAACATTGGAGAGATGGCCGCAGATGCGATTGGGAAGTCCCCAGACGGTGATGTTGAGGAACAATCCATACTGGCGGCCGCGGTTGCTTTCGTTCCATTGACCGGCAATGAACTCGCAATGCGCCGTCCGGGTCTTGCCGCGTTTGATCCAAGCGACAACGGTGTGGCTTGACCGTGCGCCGTGGAAGTCGAGATCGGGACATTCGCGGCGCGGGATCGATAACCATTGCCCCTCCTCCAACCGCAGCGCCCGACCGGCCATTGGCGACGCGGGGTCTTGGACCACTTCGAGCGGTCCGGAGCGGGAACTCAATTTGTACGGCTTGCCCTGTTGCGCAACGAACGCCTCGCCCGCTTCCTGGAAATGCCAGAACGACACCAAGCCAGGGATGTCCCGCGGCTCGATGGGCAGTAGGTAATCTGGGTTGACGCGCTCACTCATGGGTGCACGCATGTCCATCACTTGAGTTCCTTGTACGTTGCATTGGTCCCTTAAAAGTAGCCGCCGCGGCCGTGAATCTCATCGGCCGTCAGGCCGGCATCGACCCACTCCTTGATTTCATCCTCTCCATGGACAATCGCCTCGGCCCGTTCCAGAACCTGCACCGCCAATTTGCGCGGGATCACAATCGCCCCGTCGATGTCGGCGAAGATCACATCCCCGGGCTTAATGATCACGCCGCCGATGATGATGGGCACCTGGTATCCCGTGATCTTGGCGCGGCCGAGACTGCCGTTGCTGGTGCGGTACCGGCACCAGAGCGGAAACTGCTGAGCAAGGACGTCCTTCGTATCGCGAACGCCGCCATCAATGATCGCCCCACGTACGCCCCGGGCTTTGCTGGCACGGGTCATCACGCCGCCCCAGTGGCTGGCACCGTCGTCACCGTTAGCGTTCCAAACGCACAGGTGATTCGGCTTGAGCTCATCGAGCATCTTCACGCGTGTCTCGAGTTCGCCGGCCAGCGTAGGGTCGGCGGCACTGCGAATGGTAAAGGCAATGCCGCACACCACCATCTCATCCCGCAAGGGCATGATCTGGTGCGGCAAGGCGATGTTCGTCAGGCAAAGCTCCCGTAACACATCATTGACAGCACCGGTGTAGAGCTTCTCATAGCGCGCGCAGAGTTCGCCCTCGGGAATGGCCAGCGGTGAGGTGTCAATTGTCTCGCGCAGCTCGCGCAGTTTCTGAGTATTCATTTTGGTTGGCATGGTTTCTCCAATTCACATTATGGCAGACCCAAACCGCCATCGACGTATAGATCGATGCCGGTGATGTAACTGCCGGCGTCACTGCAAAGCAGCAGCGCGGGGCCCACGCAGTCATGCGGCTGGCCTATTCGCTGTGCAGGAATCTTACGGACCACGCGCTCACGGCTATCCGCCTTGCCGAGGGCATCGGCATTGCGGTCGGTGTCGATGACGCCCGGCGAAAGGTTGTTGACGGTGACACCGTCCGCGGCGACCTGCTTAGCCAGATTGTGCACGAGGTTGCTGGTGGCGGCCTTGAGCGCAGCGTAGATCGGCATCTCCGGGTGCGGCCTGCGCTCCTGCACGCTGCCGATCATCAGCACGCGGCCCCAGCTGCGCGTCCGCATCGGCGGCAAGGCGCACTGAATCATCTCCACCACGCTGCGCAGATTCACGGTTACCTGCTGATCGATCTCTTCGGGCGTAACCTCACTATACGCGTGCCGGTACTGTACAGACGCGTTGAGCACGAGAATGTCGACACGAGACAGAATGGCCACTGCCTGGTCAAAGGCCGAGCGCGCGGCACCGGGCACCGCCAAGTCGGCCTGGATGACGCCGCACTTGCGGCCAAGCCGCCGGATGTCATCGCGAACCTGCTCCGCCGCAAGCATGTTCGAAGAGCAGTGAATCGCCACGTCCGCGCCGGCTTCGGCCAGACCGATGGCGATGGCCCGACCGATGCCCCGGCTTGAACCAGTGACCATCGCGGTGCGCCCCGCAAGATTGAAACGCTCGCCAGGCTTTGTCATGTCAACGCCCCTGCGGTGGCTATGCGTGAATCGGCGAGCGAGATGGCAATCTCGCTTGGCATATCGCGGCTGATCGTGATTTCCTGCGGCACCGGTTCGCCGTCCACCAGAACGCGGTACCGCCCATGGAACGCGCGAAACTCGGCCTGCCCCGATGCTACCGAGAGCGTGGCATTCGTCCGCCACTCGCGATTGATGAGCTGATCGATCGCCTGGTACGCAGGTTTCTCAGAAAGATCCTCGCGCAGCAATCCCCCGCGATACTTGCCTTCATCGCCATGCTGTCGGCCGTCCGCTAAGTTCCACCAGATGATCGCCTCGACACTCGGGTGACTGAACCACGCTCGGTAGGATGCCCGAACCATATCGGCCTGCAGTGTTCCGTCATCATCAAAACCGGGATACTGCGGAATCGTGATCTCGGAGATGTGCACCGGCAGTCCAAAATTCGCATAGAGGTCGAGGACTTCCAGGTGACGCTGCGGGCTCAGGTGCTGATGCCGTTTGCGGGCCAGCGATTCGGCAGACATAAACAGGTGATGCTGCATGCCAATGCCGTCGAGCCGCGCTTTGCGCAGCTGCAGATTTTGGAGCAACAGGTACAGCGCACTGTCTTCCTGGTGGAACTGCTCGAAGCACTCCCAGCCGACATCGTTGTAGAACAGGCGGTTGGACGGCGGAAAGAACCCGGCCGCCTGCTCGAACGCCCAGTTCACGTAATCCCTGGGCATCACCAATTCCGGCGGGCGAATGAGCGCTTCATTCACCACGTCCCACGTATTGATCCGTCCGTGATACCGCGCTGCGATCTCCTCGAATCGACGCCGAATACGCATCGTCCGTTCAACCCGATCTGTCGGCAGCCACTCCGGCAACAGCGAATGCCAGATCAGCGGGTGTCCTTTCGGCGTAACGCCCGTTCGCTCACACCACGCCAAAACCGCATCAGGAGGCGGGCGGCGAAACACGGGAACGCTGTCAGCTGCAAAGCGAAGTTGCCCGTCCGCCGGCTCGAGGTCGGCCCAGTAGAACGGCACCACGGTGTGATTGAAAACCCGCAGATACGCCTGCTCCCACCGTCGGTTCTGCTCCGCGTCCGGGTACCCATCTAGCATGAAGCAGTTGGCTCCGAAGCTGAAGGTGTGGCCGACGTGCTTCAACTCAACGCGGCACTGCCGCTGGATCGGCCGGCCATCGTCGCCGTTGATTGTCAACCGAATGTCTCGTGTGCGGTGCTTCTGGATGCCAGCATCGATGCGTGCGTCCAACGCTTCGCTGGTCAGACAGGATCGCAGTTGCGCTACAACATCATCCATCACTGTCCTCCAACCGTCGGGTACCAGTCGGGCCGACGCGGGTCCTGGTGGAAGCGCGCGTAGTAGTCCCCCTTCTCCTCGAACAGTTTCTCATAATGCCGCATCTTGTCTTCATCCAGCGCTACACCCAGCCCCGGCCCCGTGGGCACGCGGATACAGCCGTTCTCGTACTTCATCAGCCCGCCCTGGATGATGTCGTCGGTCAGGTAGTGGTAATGAGCGTCACCGGCGAAAGTCATCTGCGGGATCGTGCTCGCCGTATGCAGCATCGCCGCCAACTCGATGCCGAACTCCGCGCCGGAGTGCATCGCCAGTCCAAGTCCAAAGGTGTTGCACACCGCCGCGAGGTCCTTCACGCCGCGCGGACCTTCCCAGTAATGCAAGTCAGTAAGCACGATATCCACGGCACCCATGCGGATGGCCGGCCCGAGATCATCAAACCGCGCGGGATACATATTGGTCGCCACCGGAATACGCACCTGTTGGCGCACGGCGGTGTTGCCTTCCAGGCCCCAAGCGGGATCTTCAAAGTATTCGAGGCCAATGGGTTCGAGGCGCCGGCCAACGCGCACCGCAGTGGGCACGGACCACACGCCGTTCGGATCAATCCGCAGGCCGAAGCCCGGGCCCAGACGTGCGCGGCACAGTTCCACCACGCGGGCTTCTTCCATGGGATCCATCACGCCGGCTTTCAGCTTCATGGCGTTGACGCCAAGCGTCTCGTGGAGCTCGACACACCAGTCCGCCATATCTTCGGCACGCGTGTCATCGCCGCCTTCGGGACGGTCATACCGCCAGAACAGGTACGCAATCATCGGAATGCGGTCGCGCACTGATCCGCCCAACAGATCACTCATGGGCCGCTTGAGCACCTTGCCCTGAATATCCAAGCAGGCCATCTCGATGGCGGCGTAAAGTCTGGCGTTCGACATGTAGTAAATGCTGCGGAGCACCTTGAGCTTGATCGTCTCAAGGTGGAAGGGATCGAGCCCGAGAATCCGCGGCTTGAGCTTGGTGAGGGCGGCACGCTGGTCGCCGCCGCCGACCTCTCCCAGACCAACAACGCCTTCGTCGGTGATCAGTTCCAACACCGTTCGCAGGAAGTATCCCGGATGCACGCCGGTGTTGTGCCGCAGTTGGCACGTCAGCGGTATGGCAACAGTTCGAACTCTGAGATCTACGATTTTCATGGGATCCGCCTGGTCTGCTGCGATCTGTCATTACTGCTCGAGGGTAACGCCCCGCGGCGACCGGCGCTAGCACGACCACGCAAATGTTTTCACTCAGAGCGCACGATCGCTAAGATGGAGGAATGCCTGCTTCAACCCATCCTCGCGCACACCGGCCAGCCCCACGTGTGCTGCTGCTGATCAGCCCGGAGAAGGCCTACGGTCGTGACGTGCTCGAGGGCATCATCCAGCACAACGAACTCCATGAACGCTGGCAACTCCGTCTCGGACCTCGCCGGGCTACTGGTTTGCGGGCTGCGCTGCAGGGCGTCGATGGTGTGATCGCCGAAGCCCGACACCGGAGGCTATTGGAGACACTGTCATCCTTCCGCTCCCCCGTGGTTATCGTGACCGGAGAGTTCCGTCCGGGCCGACTACCCATGGTGGTTGCCGACAACGAGGCCTCGGGGCGATTGGCCGCGAACCACCTTCACCAGCTCGGGCTTCAACACCTTGCGTTCGTTGGACATCCGGACACCTGGTTCTCGCGTGTGCGTGAGCTGGCTTTCGCACGCCGGGGTCGCGAGCTCGGGCTGGAGTGCTCTCCCTACCTGCGGCGGAGGCTGGAAATTTCCGGATTGAAGAAGTGGCTGCACATGCTGCCGCGACCCACCGGACTTCTGGCCATGAATCTCGACACCGCCAAGATCGTCTGCGACGCCTGCATTGAGTCGGGCCTGCGTGTGCCTGAGGACGTGGCGGTGCTGGGTGTGGACCGCGACGACGTGATGTCGCGCCTCAGCGTGCCGCCGCTATCCACGATCGACCTGGGGGTGGACCGCATTGGGCAGCGCGCCGCCGAACTGCTTCGCGGTGCTCCAGCACCTGACGGGCCTATCGTCGTGCCGCCGCTGGGCGTGATCGAGTGTCAATCCACCGATGTGCTTGCGGTCGACGACGCCGATCTCAGTCGCGCCATCAGGTACATCCGCGCCCATGCCACGGAGTCGCTGCGTGTCGCGGATATCCTCGCGGCCATCCCTGTCTCTCGCCGCAAACTGGAGATGGGTTTCCGGCGAGTGCTGGCACGAACCATTGAGCAGGAAATCCGACGGGTGCGTCTCGAAACCGCCCGGCGGATGCTGCATCAGACCAGTCTACCCGTTTCCGTGGTAGCCGATCGCGCCGGTTTCGGAACCAGTGCGCACATGGCGAACGTGTTCCGCCGCGATCTGGGACTGTCGCCAACCGAATATCGCAACGGCGCTGGTGCATCGATGAAGTAAGCAAACGGACATGCCGATCTTGCATCGGCACGCAGACGCACGCCGTCACCTGCGCTCGACGAACGGGTAAAGGAAAACTCGGCGAAGTTGGGGACCACCGTTTACTACCACCCGCTACCACCTCAGTGGTTTCAGTACTGCCCTTGCTTGCTCATGCTTGCAAACCCCGCCCGTGTCGTTATTGTTCAACCAGATCAAGTCATCCCCACTCCTTCCGCTTTGCATATCTAGTTCGCGCACGGCCAATTCCCTTCCGCCGGGAGGGCCAATTTGCCTGCACCGCTTTGAGAATGATCGAAAATTGTTTCGAGATAGAAGGAGATGGATTATGAAGACCGCTCAATTGTTGGCTGCTGTTCTGATGGCAGCAGTATTGGGGTCCTGCACGCAACCGAGCTCCCCTGCCGGAAGCCAGCAGACGAGCCCCGCGGAACCCAAGGTGCTTGCAGACGGGGCAGCCGCCCGGGCCGTTCGTGTCGACAACATACACAAGACCCGCTTCATCGAAATCTTCCTCGCCCACCGCGATGCTAAAACCGGCAAACTGGTCGCGGAGTGCTACAACTCCATGTTCACGACCAAGGGCATCCCCGCGTCGAAGGATACGGCTCCGCAAGTGGGGGTCGAAGGTCTCGACTTCGCCAAGATGAAGGCGGAGTACGGCGTTCTCGGCGCATCGCTCAACGGCCCCAAGCTCTGGTTGCCCGATTGGACCGAGATCGACATGGGAGTGGAGCGGGAGTTCAACGGCATCCATGCCGCTTGGGTTGCCCAACTGAAAATGGGCGACAACGCCGGCGGTGTCTCAGAGACTACACCCTACAAACCTGTATCCATCGCGCGAAGGAGCGGCCTCGGTTGGAACAAGAATACCACCGTATTGCTGTTGGATGATACCGAAGGCAACACTTGGATCATGAAGGGGTTCCAGTTGGGCCTCAAGCCCACGCACACCTACGAGCAGTTTATTGCCGCTGGGCGAAACCAGTTCAAGAAACTCCCTCCGGGATGGAAGGTGCGGGTCAAGACGCTGGACCAGGATTTGGTTGAGCGGCCGGAAGGCGGCATGGCCACGATCATGGCCGACGAGTTCTTTAACGTGTATGACAAGACCGGGCCGGGCATGAGCAACCACAAGCCGTAGTTGCCGCGTGGACTACCGCGGCATCGCAATGCACGCTTGGCGATATTACATGTGACTCTGGAAATGGCTCCGCAAATTAGGCGACAGCTCGCCTGAGCCTCGCGGCGGTCATTTCCAGAGTCACGCCTTGCGCGGGGATATTTTCTATCCCATAGTGGATAGATTCTGTCCAAGCGCCTGCAACACCATCCGCCGCTCGCACGGTATGGCCGCCCGCCCCGCCCCTCAACACCGCAAAATCACCCCGCTACCTCGTTTTCACACGCCGCTTCGTGTAACTTCGTGGACTTCCTAGGTTCCTGTTGAAACGAGTGCGCTATGCAATTGCCTTACCTGACTGCGGATCTGCCGGGCATCGGCGGTTTCCTCAAGACCCAATTCGAAGACTTCGCCGTCGACGAAGTCCCCCTCTACGAAGCCAGCGGCACCGGCACGCACGCCTACATCCAGATCCAGAAGCGCGGCTACTCCACTATGGAGGCTGCTCGCCTCATCGCCAAGGCCATCGGCCGCAAGTCCTTCGACATCGGCTACGCCGGCCTCAAAGACACCCGCGCCGTCACCACCCAATGGTTCTCCGTTGAACATGAATACAACGCCCGCTTCGAGGGCCTCGCCCTCCCGCCAGGCCTCAAGATCCTCAAGGTCTCACGCCACAAAAACAAAATTAAACTCGGCCACCTCGCCGGCAACAAGTTCATTATCAAAGTGCGAAACCCCGAGTGGCAACGCGTCGGCACACCCATGGACCAAATCGTCGCCCGCGCCGTAGCCGTCCTCGAACGCCTCGAAAAATCCGGCGTGCCCAACTTCTTCGGCCCCCAACGCTTCGGCATGCGCAAAGACAACCATCTCCTCGGCCTCGCACTCCTCCGCGAGGACTATGAAACCTTCATCAAGCATTTCCTCGGCAACCCCGACGAAGACGTTGACCGTGGCGATATCCTCTCCGCACGCAAAGCCTTCATGGCCGGCGAGTTTGAAAACGCCCTCAACCGCTGGCCCGGCCACCTCCGCAACGAACGCGTCGCCCTCAATGCCGTTGTTCGCGGCAAGGGCGCTCCGAGCGCCTACAAGCGCGCCGTGCACGCCATCGATCACCGGCTCAAAGATTTGCTCATCAGCGCCCTGCAAAGCTGGCTCTTCAACCAGGTGCTCGAGCGCCGCCTCCCGAAGTTCACCGCCATCCTCCCCGGCGACCTCTGTGAGAAGCACGAGAACGGCGCCGTCTTCGTCGTCGGCGATGAACCCGACGCCGCGATGAAAGAACAAGCCCGTGCCGATGCGCACGAGATCTCGCCCACTGGCCCACTCTTCGGCCACCGCATGAGCGAGGCCGGCTCCGTCGTCAAACTCATGGAAGAAAGTGTGCTCAAGGCCAACGGCCTCTCGCTCGACAACTTCGCCGGTCGCAACGGCGCTCGCGGCACCCGCCGCGCCCTGCGCTTCTTCGTCCGCGATATGGCGATCGGCCACGGCGAAGACGAGCACGGCCCATTCATTGAAGTGCGCTTCACGTTGCCCAGCGGCAGCTACGCCACCGTCCTATTGGGTGAGGTCATGAAGACCGAACTCGCCCTAGACTGACGCAAAGTCACACATTGGCTGGCCAAAAAGGTGTGCCATGCGCAGTAGCGAAAAAATGGCCGCAGTTTTCAGGAAGGAGCATCTGCCGCCGACGTCTATAACGCAATTATTGATAATGACTTATAGATCTCGTCAAAATCTCGCAACTTTCCCCTTGCGTTATTAGCAGGCTGTATTATATTAAAGTCAGAGATTCGTCAGGTTGACGCGATGGGGTAGAGAGCCGGGCGAGAGGGCGGGGTGAGTTGAGAGCCGGCAGGGCGAGCGAGCGAACGCTGAGTTCGCACAACTAAATTATATTTGGACCAAACGGTTCACAGCAGCGTCTTTCTGCATGGATTGAAGTCGCATGTCTGAAACCATCGTCGTTCCGGCTGGGCTTGGCAGCGATTCGATGGGTCAATGGGCGGGGAGCTGAGAGAAAAAAGGGTTGAGAGGCTCGTAGGGAGCAGAGGTCTGTGCTGGGTAGGCACGGAGCTTTTGCGGGAGCCTTGGTATGTTTGGTTACGGAAAGAGCCCCAAGTCACGCGCGTGGCCTCAGCCATGGTGTGTCGGTCTGGCGGCCGGTTTGTGTCTCACAGTTGGCGGGATCGGGACCTCGACGTCCTTCGCCGCCGGCATGAAGTCAGTCCAAGAAGGACCAGACGCAAGCGGAGTTTACTTCAACAAAACAGCCACGGGCCTCCAAGCCCGCATCAATTCGTCGACCTTCGGCGATCTGGCCACGGCTACGGCCTTCGAACAACTCGAAAATCAGGCCATGGCACTCCCCCCGGAGCAGCCCCTCGCTTTGCACGCCCTCGCGGCCCACGTTCGCCCGATGTCGCCTGAACAGCGCGACGAGCAAATGCCCGCGATGGAATTCCCCGACAGCCTCACTTGGTACGTAAAGGTGCTCCCGCAAGCCAGCGAATACGCCGCCGCCTCAGAAGAACTCCCCATCGGCGCCCTCCAAGTCCGGCCCTCCAGCGGTGAACGCATCGTCCGCACCGTCAATCGCGCCCACAGCCTCGAAGAATCCCTCGTGCCGGCCACGCAAATCGCCGTTGTCCGCACCACCACCACCAAAGAAGCCAACATGCCCACCGTGCCCGAACCCGCCTCGCTCGGCATCCTCGCCCTCGGCGCCCTCGCCATGTTGCACCGCCGTCGGTAACACAAAATTCACATAAAACAACAAAGCGACCGGTCACTTGGCCGGTCGCTTTTGTTTTTGCCCACGCCCCCCGCGGTTAGACTACCCGTATGAACCGCGACGCATTGCTCGCAGATGTGGCATCCCTGTTGGCCGAGGCCGACGCCGACATCGCCGCGCGCAAACCCGTCTGCCGCGCCTCCGGCCGCTGCTGCAAGTTTGAACAATATGGCCACCGCCTCTACGTCACCGCCGCCGAGAAACTCTACTTCGCCGAGAAAACCCCCGCCGCCCCCAGCGCCCAACCGCCCGTCGTCTCCCTCCCCCAGTTCTTCGCCCGCGACAAAATCGAAGGCTGCCCCTACCAAATCGACGGCCTCTGCACCGCCCGCGAAGCCCGCCCCCTCGGCTGCCGCCTCTACTTCTGCGATGAAAACGCCCAGCACTGGCAAAACGAAGTCTACGAAAAATACCACGCCCGCCTCCGCGCCCTGCACGAACACCACGGCCTCCCATACCGCTACCTCGAATGGCGCGCCGCACTCCGTGAGATCATGGAGCAACGCCGTGAGACGTAACTGGCTGATCCTCCTGCTGCTAACGTTCGGCGTGCTCCTCACCAACTGCACCGCCAAAGACCAACAAACAACCGTTCAAAGGCGAACCGGCATGCGAATCATGTTATGGAACATCCTCGACGGCGGTGGGGCGCGCATCAACGACATCCTCGCCTACATCGCCACGCAAAATGCCGACGTTGTCGCCCTCTGCGAACTCAACGGCTGGACACGCGACACCATCGCCGCCCACGCCGCCAAGGCCGGCTACAACCATTCTGTCATCCTCGAAGCCAAAAGCCCCTACCGCGTCGGCCTCTTCTCCAAAGGCCCCATCGAAGTCAAAGGCCGCCACGCTGATGGTTTCCACCACGGCGCCCTCGCCGTCCAAACTCTCGGGCTCGAAGTCATCGTCACCCATTGGGCCCCGTTCGATCGCGACGTCCGCATGCACGAAGCACGCCGCTGCGTCGAACTCATCCAAGCCGCCCGCGGCCCCGCCGTCCTCCTCGGCGATCTCAACAGCCATTCACCCGCCGACCAGGCCCTCTGCGAAGCCTACGCTAACAAAAACAACCGCGCCTGGGCCATGGACTTCGGCCCGCACCAGGTATTGCTGGTGGGGGGGCTACGTGAGTTCGGCGCCGCCCAAACCGACCGCTGGACCACCGCCACCGCACTCAAACCCGATGAGCCCCGCCGCCGCCTCGATTTCATTTACGTCAACGACGCCTTCACCGCGCAGCTCGGCCCGCACACCGCGCGCGTCCTGCACGATCCCGCTGTGGCCAAACTTTCCGACCACTGGCCCGTGCTCTTCACGCCCTCGTCGACTCAATAATGCAGAACATCCCCTGCGTTGGCACCACGCGCTGCAGCGTCCACCCGCCCGCCTTCAGCAACTCCCGATATTCCGCCTCGGTGCGCTCGCGCCCGTTCACCATCACCAGCATGTTCAAGTCCATCAGGTACGGCACCGGGTCGTTCACCACTTCCCCCGGCATCACAATCTCAAACAACGCCAGCTTCGCATGACCCGGCGCTGCCGCCGCAATGTTCCGCAAAATCTTCACCGACCGCTCATCGTCCCAGTCATGAATGATGTGCTTCATGATGTACAGATCCGCCATCACCGGAATCTTTTCGAAAAAATCCCCCGCCACCGTCTGCACGCGCTCCGCCACACCCGCACCTTTCAGCGTCGCGCCCGCGCCCTCGATCACCTTCGGCAAATCAAACAGCACGCCCCGCGCCTGCGGCGCCCGCTTCAACAACTGCGACAACAACACCCCATGCGATCCCCCAATGTCGGCAATGGTTTTATACGCCTGCACGTCGTACGCATCCGCCGCCTGGTCCGCCGCCAGCTGCGACAAGTTCCCCATCGCCCCCGCAAACATCTCCAGCTCCTCGCGATGCCCGTTGAAGTACGCCCAGATGTCCCCGCCAAAACACTGCTCCGTCGGCGAGCGCCCCGTCGCCACCGCATCACGCAGTCGGCCCCACGGCTGCCAATGACTCTCCGCCGGTACCGCCGCGGCAAAACTCTTCATCGACCCCGGCTTCTTGTCGCTCAAATACTCGCCCATCTCCGTCACGCGATAAGTCTTCCCATCGCAGCTAAGCAACCCCAAGCTCGCACACGCCCGCAAAAACCGCCGCGCACTGTCCGGCGCTGCCTTCAATTGCGTCGCCACCTGCTCCGCGCTCGCGCCCTCGCCAATCACTTCCGCCAGGTTCATCCGCGCAAACGCATGGGCGATCTGCGCCGTCATAAACCCCATGATCAAACCAAACAGGCGCTCCTGCGGCGCCGGCAATTCCGTTGTCATCAGAACACCTCGACATTTAAAAATATTCGCAGAAACAACTGCGCACGCTCTGCCATGCAAGCTAACGACTTTCCGCCAGCATGTCGAGACGTTATTTTGAAGGAATGATTCCAGCGCTGCCCGACAATTTCGACATTCCCAAAGAATTTCCCATCGCCGCGCATTGGGCATTCTTCAACCACGCCGGCGTCGCGCCCATCGCTGCCCGCGCCGCTGCCGCCCTCCGCACCTACGCCGACCAAGCCCAGCGTGATGCTTACATCGGCGGCAAGTGGTACACGCAGGCCGAGCGCGTCCGTCGCCTCGCCGCCAAGCTCATCAACGCCGACCCGCGCGAGATCGCCTTCATCAAAAATACTTCCGAAGGTCTCGCCTTCGTCGCCAACGGCCTCGACTGGCGCGCCGGCGATGAGATCATCACCACCAACGTCGAATACCCCGCCAACATCTACCCCTGGACCGACGCCGCCCAACGCTTCAATGCCCGCCACGTCATGGTCGCCGAACGCAACGCCGACGGCGTCGGCCGCATCGACGCCGACGACATCCTCAACGCCGTCACCAGCCGCACACGCCTCATCGCCCTCTCGCACGTCGAATACGCCAGCGGCTTCCGCAACGACCTCGCCAAGATCGGCGCCTTCTGCCGCACCCACAACATCCTCTTCTGCGTCGATGCCATCCAAACCTGCGGCGTCTGCCCCGTCGATGTCCGCGCCATGAATATCGACTTCCTCTCCGCCGACGGCCACAAGTGGCTCCTCGGCCCCGAGGGTCTCGGCTTCTTCTTCTGCGACGAGCGCCTCCTCACCCAGCTCCGCCCCGAGATCGGCTGGATGAACGTCATCAACGCCACCGACTACGGCAACTACGACTTCACCCTCCGCCCCGATGCCAAACGCTTCGAGTGCGGCACCTACAACATCCCTGGCGTCCTCGCCCTCGGCGGCGCCCTCGAAGTCCTCGACGAAGTCGGCCTCCCCCTCGTTTGGGCCCGCGTCAAAGCCCTCACCGACCAACTCGCCCTCGGCCTCCAGGCCAAAGGCTACGCCCTCTTCTCCAGCCGCGCTGAACATGAGTCCAGTGGCATTGTCAGTTTCACCTCGCCACGGCATGATCATGCACAAATCGTGACTGACCTCGAAAAGCAGCGAATCATTATCGTGACGCGCGAAAAACGCCTGCGGGCCAGCCCGCACTTCTACAACACGCCCGCACAAATCGACCAGCTGCTCAACGCATTGCCCGATCACTGAGAGTGCCATGACCGAGCCCACCATCCCCCAAGACCCGCCCGCCTCCTGGGCCAGCCGCCTCAAAACCGTGCTGTTCCTCGCCGCCTGCTTCGCCGTCGGCGCCGGCCTCGCCAAGTACGCGCTCCCCCTCGCCCTCAAGTACCGCGGTGGCGCCGTCATCGACCCCCATGAAATCGATCGCTCCACCGCGCCCCTCCCCGTCCTTCGCGGCCTGGACCTCACCGCATCGCGCCGCTTCGATCCCGCCCTCTTAAAATCCATCAACGCCAACGCCGTCAGCCTCAACGTCGCCGACGTCGAAGCACGCCGCATCGCCGCATCCGCCGGCCTCGAGATCATCGTCTCCGGCGACCGCAACACTCCCGTCACCCCCGCCAACAGCGGCACCATCACTTGCGTCGTCCGCATCAAGCGCGCGGAAGATCTCCCCGATGCCGTCCTGCCCACACTCCGCAAAAGTTACTCCGGCAAAATCCTTCTCGCCCTCCCTTTCGACGAAGTCGCCCGCGTCCCCAACCTTCACCTCGTCGATTACATCGGCCTCTACGGCCAAGTCCCCCTCAACCTCAAACCCGACCCCGATGTCGCCTCCCTCCGCGTTGGTTGGCAAAATCACCTCGATACCGCCGAGGCCATCGCCCGCCGCTTCGGCTGCAAGATCATCCTTCTCGACCTCGCCTTCGATCCGGCCGTCCATCCCGGCGCGCCCTTCGTCGATACCCACGAACCCCGCCCCGATCTCGCCCTCGCCACGTACGAAGCTCTGCTCCTCGAGACCCGCGGCCGCGAAACCGTCGCTGGCGTCTTCCCTACCTGGCCGCCCAAACTTCAACCCAATCACGAAAATGAGTTGTTAGACCTTCTCAAGAAGAACTGGTCTAAGTAAGCTGACTTTTGCACGTCACACGTCCAGTGCGAATGAGCGCGCACCGACCGCGTGATGTCCGTGACATCTCAACAAATCAATAGACCACCAAGTTCACTAAGCACACCAAGGCTTCCCTTTTGCGATAGAACGGTCGCACAGACCCCGCCTTCGTGCCCTTGGTGTTCTTGGTGGTTTACTGGCTTTGAACTTTGGAAAAGGGGTAAATCATGTCTGGCATTCGTGTTCTCGTCGGTACCAAAAAGGGTGCCTTCATCATCACCTCCGACGCCTCCCGTAAAAAATGGAAAATCGCCGGCCCGCACTTCGCCGGCTGGGAGATCTACCACCTCAAAGGCTCCCCCGTCGATCCCAGCCGCATCTACTGCTCCCAGTCCTCCGGCTGGTTCGGCCAGATCATCCAACGCTCCGACGACGGCGGCCTCACCTGGCATCAGCCCGGCCTTGAGCCCGGCGCACCCACCAAAACCCCCGAAGGCTTTCCCATCGGCGAGAGCAACAAATTCATGTACGACACCGACCCCGCCACCGGCAAACCCCTGACCACCCACCAGTTCTACGATGGCACACCCCATCCCTGGGAATTCAAACGCGTCTGGCACGTGGAACCCTCCCTCCACGACCCCGACACCGCCTACGCCGGCGTCGAAGATGCCGCCATCTTCAAAACCACCGACGGCGGAAAAACCTGGCGCGAACTCAGCGGCCTCCGCGGCCACGGCACCGGCTCCCAATGGACGCCCGGCGCTGGCGGCCTCGGCGCCCACACCATCCTTCTCGATCCCACCAACCCCAACCGCATGTACGTCGCCATCTCCGCCGCCGGCGCTTTCCGCAGCGATGATGCCGGCAAAACCTGGAAGCCCATCAACAAGGGCCTCCAATCCCAGTACATCCCCGACCCCAACGCCGAGATCGGCCATTGCGTCCACCGCATTGCGCTGCACCCCGCGCGCCCCGGCACGCTCTTCATGCAAAAACACTGGGACGTCCTCCGCACCGACAACGCCGGCGACCAGTGGACCGAAGTCTCCGGCAACCTCCCCTCCGACTTCGGGTTCCCCATCGACGTCCACGCCCACGATCCCAACACCATCTACGTCGTCCCCATCAAGTCCGACTCCGAGCATTTCCCGCCCGAAGGCAAACTCCGCGTCTACCGCAGCAAGTCCGGCGGCAACGAGTGGGAGCCCCTCACCAACGGACTCCCGCAATCCGACTGCTACGTCAACATCCTCCGCGATGCCATGTGCGTCGACACCCTTGATCCCTGCGGCATCTACTTCGGCACCACCGGCGGCCAGGTCTACTGCTCCCCCGACGGCGGCGACCACTGGCAACCCATCGCCCGTGACCTCCCCAAAGTCCTCTCCGTCGAAGTCCAAGTCCTGAAATGACACCCCTGCTGTAAAGCCGGCGATGGCATCGCCGGTCTCATCTCCAACGCCTTTAGGCCATCCACATGTACCCCGGAGGGGCAGAGGAACCTCGACCAACCGCCGCCCTTTTTCATGGCAATCTCTATGGCTTCGACAACGACACATCCCATTCGCATCGTCCTGCCCTTCCACCTGCGCACGCTCGGCCGCATTGCTACCAGCGAGATCACGCTCCCCATCGCCGAGCCCGTCACCCTGCGCGCTGTGATCGACGCCATCGAGTCGGCCTACCCCATGCTCACCGGCACCATCCGCGACCACGGCGCCGACAAGCGTCGCCCCATGATCCGTTTCTACGCGTGCAACGAGGACCTCTCCCACGACCCCCTCGATACCGTCCTCCCCGAGCGCGTGCTGACCGCGCGCGAACCCCTCTACATCATCGGCGCCATCGCCGGCGGATGATTTCGTCGCTCGCTAAAGTCGCGCTGAACAAGACATCACCCCTTTCAACCGCTAAACTGTCCCCATGTTTACAGGTATCGTTCAAGCATTGGGCATCCTTATCGCTTCCACCGACACGCCGGCCGGTAAGCGTCTCACCGTCTCGCTCGCCGAGCTCGTCGAAGCCAACATCCAGCCCGGCGACAGCGTCTGCGTCTCCGGCGTCTGCCTCACCGCGCTCAGAAAAACCAACGGCAACGTCCAATTCGACGTCATCACCGAAACGCTCAACCGTTCCACCCTCGGCCTCAAAAAAACCGGTGACCGCGTCAACCTCGAACTTAGTCTTCGCGCCGACACCTTCGTCGGCGGCCACTTCGTGCAGGGCCACGTCGATGCCGTCGGCACCGTCGTCGCTGTCAAAAATGACCCCCTCGATTGGCGGATCACCTTCCAAACCACCGCCGATGTCATGCCCATGATCGTCCCCAAAGGCTCCGTCGCCGTCGATGGCACCTCCATGACCATTGCCGAAGTCGCCGAAAACACCTTCACCCTCGCCGTCATCCCCACCACGCTTGAAAAAACCACCCTCGGCGGCATGAACATCGGCGATCGCGTCAACATCGAAACCGACATCCTCGCCCGCACCATCATCAATTACCTCCAAATGCTCGGTCTCAAACCGGGGCAGCAAAACCTCGCCGCGCTCGTGGGGCAAGTCGCCCGATGAGTGATCCGCGTCCCATCATCGGCATCACGATGGGCGACCCGGCCGGCGTCGGCGCTGAGGTCATCATCAAAGCCCTCGCCGACACCGACCTGCGCGCCCAGGCCCGCTTCGTCATCTTCGGCATGAACGAACTCCTCGCCTACACCGCCGACCGCGCCGAGATCGAGCCCTTCTGGTGGCGCGACCAGCACGAACGCTTCACCAACAGCCCCGTCAACCAATCCTACGAACACGACATCGTCGTCCTCGACTACGACGAGATCGGCTTCCTCGGCATGGACGTCCGCGGCCCCAGCAAACCCGGCGGCGCCGCCTCCATGCAATTCCTCAACGACGCCATCAAAGCCGCCACCGTCGGCCGCATCGACGCCCTCGTCACCGCGCCCATCTGCAAAGAAAGCTGGAAACTCGCCGGCTTCGACCGCTGGCCCGGCCACACCGAACTCCTCGCCGAAAAAACCAAGGCAAAACGCTACGCCATGATGTTCGCCGCGCCCCCGTCACGCACCGGCCCGCTCCCCATCGCCAAGTTCAAAGGCCTCCGCGTCGTCCTCTGCACCATCCACGAAGCCCTCTTCGAACTCCGCCACACCTTCAAAATCGGCACCGTCTTCGACCCCATCGACCTCGCCCATCAAGCCCTCGTCCAATGGTTCGGCATCGAAAAACCCCGCATCGCCGTCTGCGGCCTCAACCCCCACGCCTCCGAAAACGGCCAATTCGGCGACGAGGAAAAACGCATCATCGAGCCCGCCATCACCATGGCCCGCTCCCACGGCATCGACGCCTCCGGCCCTTACCCCGCCGACACCATCTTCCTCAAGGCCGCCCAAGGCAGCTTCGACCTCGTCGTCGCCATGTATCACGACCAGGGCCTCATCCCCGTTAAACTTCTCGATTTCCACGGCTCCGTCAACATGACCCTCGGCCTGCCCATCGTGCGCACCAGCCCCGACCACGGCACTGCTTTCGATATCGTCGGTAAAAACAAGGCCGATCCCAGCTCCATGCGGGCGGCTATCCAAATGGCGATCGACGTGGCCAAAGTCCGCCAAAAGTCCGGACCCAAGCCCCCCGACACGCCGCAGATGTGAGATCCAAAATGAGTTCATTCGACCTCGTCGTCGTCGGCGCTACGCCCGGCGGCATCACCACCGCCCTCGCCGCCGCCCGCCGCGGCCACTCCGTCCTCCTCCTCGAACGCAGCGCCCACATCGGCGGCCTCCCCGCCAACGGCCTCGGCGCCACCGACATCGGCACGCGCGGCGCCACCGCCGGCCTCTTCCTCGAATTCGTCAACCGCATCAAGCAACACTACGTCCAAACCTACGGCCCTGATTCCCAACAAGTGAAAGACTCCTCCGACGGCTACCACTTCGAGCCCCACATCGCTGAAAAAATATTCCTCGCCATGCTCGCTGAACATCCCCGCATCACCACCAAAACCCTCCGCCAGTTCGATGCCGACAAGTCCAACCTCGCGCTCACCGGCGATCGCCTCACCACCATCACCGTCACCAACCGCGAAACGAATACCACCGAAACCTACACCGGCCAGTTCTTCATTGATGCCACCTACGAAGGCGACCTCGCCGCCGCCGCCGGCGTCCCCTACACCACGCGCCGCGAAGGCTTCGCCGAATTCCACGAGCCCATGTCCGGCAAAATCTACAAACCCTGGGGCGGCCCGCCCGCCGACGGCTCCACCGGCGAAGGCGACGACACCCTCCAAGCCTACAACTACCGCCTCTGCCTCACCGACGACCCCGCCATCCGCGTCACCATCCAAAAACCCGCCGCCTACAACCGCGAAGAATTCGCCTCCCTCGCCGATGACATCCGCCTCACCCGCTACGCCGGCACCTTCACCAAAGAACGCCACTTCAACCCGCCCGGCATCGGCCGCATCACCAACCAGGTCATCCTCCCCAATCACAAAACCGACTCCAACAACCAGCACCTCGCCTTCATCTCCACCGATCTCCCCGAAGAAAACTACCCTTGGCCCACCGCCGACTGGGCTTGGCGCGACCGCTTCGCCGATCGCCTCCGCAGCTACACCCTCGGCCTCCTCTACTTCGCCCAAAACGATCCCGCGCTCCCCGAAGATTTCCGCCAACGCTGCGCCGCCTGGGGCCTCGCCCGCGACGAATACATCGACAACGCCAACTTCCCCCGCCAGGTCTACGTCCGCGAAGGCCGCCGCATCGTTGGCCGCCACCTCTTCACCGCCCACGACGCACTCCCCACCGACGGCAAAGACGGCCGCCCGCCCATCCACGCTGATTCCATCACCGCCTCCCACTACGCCCTCGACTCCCACGCCCACCACAAACGCGAGCCCGGCCGCGCCCACCTCGACGGCTTCTTCAGCTTCTCCACAAAACCCTGCACCGTCCCCTACGGCGTCATCGTCCCCAAGTCCGGCCCCACCAACCTCCTCTGCCCCGTCCCCGTCAGTGGCACCCACGTCGGCTTCTCCACCCTCCGCATGGAGCCCTGCTGGATGGCCCTCGGCCAAGCCGCCGGCATCGCCGCCAGTCTCGCCCTCACCCAAAAAACCACCGCCGCCAGCGTCGCTATCGCCGATCTCCAAAATGCCCTCCTCGATAGTGGCGCCGTGCTCATCTATTTCCAGGACGCCTCACCCGCCGACCCCAATTTCAAAGACCTCCAGCGCGCCGCCCTCCGCGGCGAAATCAAAAACTGGCACGCCCGCCAACGCTGAGCTATCCTGCCCCATCATTGCAGAGGCAGAAATTTGCTCGCCAAGCGTGCCTTCATGACCGCCGCCGCTAGCCGCCACAACGTCCTTCTATTTGTCAACGGTTGCACCGCTGCGGACACGCCGATGAAAGAAACAATTCATGGATGACATTCGCAAACGGGCCTACCGATACCTCCTCTACCATGCACTGCTTGAAATCCGGAGCATCGAATCGGCCACCACTTCCAGTGAGGTCCGCAAAGCGGCGGTAATCGCCAATTGGCTTCACAATCTCGCGATCCATTCAGCCCATGAGTTTGTGGGCTTCGATGAGGAAAACTTCTGGCGGCAGTACGACACTCTGAACGAGAGAAACCCCGATCTTCGTCTGCCGGAGTTCAAGTGGGTTTTCGAGAATGTCCTCGCCGGGAAGATCGGCCTGCACGGCCAATGAGCAGCCCCACGTGCTATAGTTATCACTAATCAGGACTTCTTATCACGCTGGCAACCCCGCCACAGCTGAGCTATTCTGCCCCCGTCCACTGCGGAGGCCCCACACTATGCTCGCCAAGGTCCACGCGTTCGTCCTGCAAGGCATCGACGCCATCCCCTGCGAAGTCGAAGTTGATCTCGCCCACGGCGGCGGCTTCACCCCCAAGCCCGTCATCGTCGGCCTCGCCGACAAAGCCGTCGCCGAAGCCCTCGACCGCATCCGCTCGGCCATGTTCAACTGCGGCTTTGGCTGGACCGAAAACCGCATGGTCATCAACCTCGCCCCCGCCGACATCAAAAAAGAAGGCTCCGCCCTCGAACTCCCCATCGCCCTCGGCATCCTCTCCGTCCTCGATGCCCTCAAAAACGACCGCCACCGCAAATTCATGGTCGCCGGCGAACTCGCCCTCGACGGCCGCGTCCGCCCCGTCAAAGGCGCTCTCGCCATGGCCATGCTCGCCCGCGACAAAAAATGCGATGGCGTCCTCGTCCCCGCCGACAACGCCAAAGAAGCCGCCGTCGTTCCCGGCATCAAGGTCTACGCCATCGACAGCCTCAGCACCCTCGTCGGCTTCCTCAACAACACCATCGACCTTGAGCCCACGCGCGTCAATGAAGCCGAGCTCGACCCCACCAACGCCACCTACGACGTCGACTTCGCCGACGTCCGCGGACAAGAACTCGGCAAGCGCGCCCTCATGATCGCCGCCGCCGGCCGCCAAAACGTCCTCCTCCTCGGCCCCCCCGGCGCTGGCAAAACCATGCTCTGCTCCCGCCTGCCCACCATCCTCCCGCCCCTCACCCGCCAGGAGGCCCTCGAAACCACACGCGTCTACTCCGCCTGCGGCCTCCTCCCACGCGACCAATCCCTCATCACCACCCGCCCCGTCCGCTCACCGCACCACACCGCCTCCGGCCCCTCCGTCATCGGCGGCGGCTCCATCCCGCGCCCCGGCGAAGTCTCCCTCGCCCACCACGGCGTCCTCTTCCTTGATGAACTCCCCGAGTTCCCCCGCCACGTCCTCGAAGTCCTCCGCCAACCCCTCGAATCCGGCGTCGTCACCATCGCCCGCTCCCACTCCGCCGTCACCTTCCCCGCCCGCTTCATGCTCGTCGCCGCCATGAATCCCTCCCACGCTGGCAAAGGCTCCGTCAAACACGCTGGCAGCGGTGCCGAAGCCCGCGCCATCAACAAATACATGGCCAAACTTTCCGGCCCACTCCTCGACCGCATCGACATTCACCTCGAAGTCCCCGCCGTCACCTACCGCGACCTCACCGCCAAATCCAAGGGTACCTCCTCCGCCCAAATGCGCGAAAATGTCATGCGCGCCCTCGACGTCCAACGCAAACGCTACGGCCCCGACTCCACCATGACCAACGCCACCATCGGCCAGAAAGAGCTCAAAGAGCACTGCATTCTCTCCGACGACTGCCAACTTCTCATGAAGCAAGCCATGGAAGAAATGGGCCTTTCCGCCCGCGCCTTCGACAAAGTCCGCAAAGTCGCCCGCACCCTCGCCGACCTCGAAGGCACCCCCAACATCCAACCCCCGCACATCTCCGAAGCCATCCAATACCGCCTCCTCGACCAACGCCAACTCTAACCCGCGCAGAAAATATCTCTTCGCAAACTCCCTCTCGAAGTAGCTTGCTCTTCGCGAACCCTTCCCATCACCCAAAAGTCACGCCACTATCGCCGGAGCGTTGTCCCGACAGGGCAACGCCCACTCGTCTTTCCCAACGCTATCGCTGCTCCCTCCGCACCCTCACCCCCGCAGTGGCTTGCCCGTCGCGAACTCCTCCCTTCGCGCCACATCTCTCCCCACGCGCACACGCCACCCCCGCCCCCAGAACCCCGCCCACCCCGCAACAACCGCCCCCAAGAATAAGTTAAAAATAGGATGTCCATTTGAAATTGACGTATCTACATATATATATGTATTACTATTCTATATTTCCCCTTTATCTGTGTCATCTGCGTCATCTGTGGACAAAATCCCCGTCCCCCAACCATCGCCTTCCTCTGTGCCCCCTCTGTGCCTCTGAGTCTCTGCGGCAAACCCGCCCCCATCTTTACCCCACCCCTTCCTCACGCTACGCTGCCCTCATGCCCAACATCATCCCCATCTCCGACCTGTCCAACGCCGCCTTCCTCGAGGCCTACGCCGCTCCCGGCCGCATCGGTCTCGCCGGCGGCATCACCCTCGTCGATCGCGTCATCGCCCGCGCCCAACGCCACCTCGACAAAAACCACCGCTGGTCCCACTGGTCCCACGCCTTCCTCTTCGAAGGCCCACGCGCCGACGCCAAACACTGGGTCTTCGAAAGCGACCTGGACGTCCACCGCAAACACGTCCGCCTCGGCGTCCAGGAAAACCGCATCGACAAATACCACGACGAAAAACTCTACACCGCCCTCGCCGTCATCGACCTCGGCCTCACCCCCGCACAAACCGCCCGCCTCATCACCCACGCCCTCGATATGGTGGCCAGCCGCTGCCGCTACTCCATGCGCGAACTCCTCGGCACCCTCATCGCCCTCCACCACCCCGAGCGTCGCCTCGCCAAAAACCTCCTCGCCCAGGACGAATGCTTCTTCTGCAGCGCCTTCGTCGCACACCTCTTCCGTCAGATCAACATCGACCTCGCCCCCGGCATCGAAACCAAAAACATCACCCCCGAAGATATCGCCCGCACCGCCACCCCTGCTACCATGTACGTGCTCCAACGCCAAAAACTCAAAAGCTACGTCCGTACCGTCAAAACCACCGTTCGCGCCCGCGTTCGAAAACGTGCCCGAACCGTCGCCAACATTCTCCTCTGATGCGGAGGTTCCCATGGCTCGCCAGGTCGACTACCAAAAAATAGATGGCCTCAACGACAAAGGCAAAATGGACGACGACTGCTACGACCAACTCCTCCCCGCCCTCCAGATCGAACTCCTCAAACTCCAACGCTGGGTCAGCCGCAAAGGCCGAAAAATCATCGTCGTCTTCGAAGGCCGCGATACCGCCGGCAAGGGCGGCACCATCAAGCGCTTCACCGAACACCTCAACCCCCGCGCCTGCAAAACCGTCGCCCTCGCCAAACCCACCGACGTCGAGCGCGGCCAGTGGTACTTCCAACGTTACGTCGACCACTTCCCAACCGCCGGCGAAATCGTCGTCTTCGACCGCAGCTGGTACAACCGCGCCGGCGTCGAAAAAGTCATGGGCTTCTGCACCGATGAAGAGTACGAAAAGTTCATGACCAGCGTCCCCTTCTTCGAAGGCATGATCGTCCGCGAAAACACCACCCTCCTCAAAATCTGGCTCGACATCACCAAGAAAGAACAGAAAAAACGCCTCGACGCCCGCCGCGATGATCCGCTCAAACACTGGAAAATCAGCCCCCTCGACGAAGTCGCCCAGGAAAAATGGGACGCCTACACCAAGGCCAAGCGCATCATGTTCAAACGCACCAGCACCCCCTGGGCCCCGTGGACCATCTGCAAGTGCGACGACAAAAAACGCTCCCGCATCAACGTCCTCCGTTTCATCCTCTCGCAGTTCGACTACGACGACCGCGACAAAAAACTCCCCCTCCCCGACCCCAACGTCATCGGCAGCCCCACCGACGCCCGCTTCGCCGACTAGCTTGCGCATTCACCCCAAAAGCCCGCCCCTGCCCAGGGGCGGGTAAAGGGCTTAACCTGCCGCGCCCTACCCGCGCACCCGGTTAATCAACGTCACCAACTCATGCACCGGCGCCTGCCCCGCCGCCAGGTTCGCCCGCACGCGCGACGGCGGCTCCCCAAAAAACTGCGCAAACCGCCGCGAAAAATGAAACACCGTCGCAAACCCGCACAACTGCGCAATCCGCTCCAACTTCAAATCCGACCGCGCCATCAGCGTCAATGCATGCTGCATCCGAAATGCCAGCACCACCTGCATCGGCCGCGCATCCAGCGACGCCGCAAACAGTCGGCACAAATGGTGCTTATGCACATGCGCCGCCTCCGCCAATTGCTCCAGCGTCACCACCGCCGCCGGATTCTCATGCAGCACCCGCCGCGTGTGCGCCAGCGCCAGCAGCACCGCCTCCGGCGCTACCACCGGCTGAACGGCTGAACTCGCCACCGGCCCGCGCACAAACGCACTCAACATCGTCTCCACCGCCCGGCAAATCGTCGCATCAGCCCGCCGCTCTGCACTCGCCGTCACCACATCCACCACAAACGCAAACAGCGGCCGCACCGGGTCGCCCGCCGGCATGCGCTGCGCCACCGGCCACTGCCGCGGCGACCCCAGATCCCGCGGCACCGCCGACAACGTGAAGTGAAAAAACAAATGCCGCGTCGGCCCCTGCTCATCCCAAAAATACCGCTCATGAAATCCCGGCCGCGCCAAGATCACCGTCCCCGGCGGCGCTGCGTACGTCCTGCCATCCGCGATGTACCGCGCCTCCCCCTGCTGTATCAACACAAACTCATAATCCCCCAACACCCGCGGCCCAAACGTCGCCCCCGCCGGGTAAAACGCATGCCCCCCACGAATATCACGGACATTCAGCATGATCCATGCGATTATTAGATACAAAAAACGTCCCTAAAACACACGTTTTAGGCCCGTCCTTCAACACCCCGCGCAATTATTAGACAAATCCATGCGAATTAAATCAATGGCCTTCCCAGCACCACATGGCAAAATGATCCATCAGAGCGGCGGCAGTCTTCTGCCGCGAGGAAACCAAATTCTTTCGGAGCCCATTCATGACCCTTGCCCCTGCGCCCATCCCCAGCATCCCCAATGACCTGCTCAAACGCTCCCTCGCCCTCATCGACCAAAACCGCCCCGATCGCTACGTCGTCAGCGTCGATGAATACGTCGCCTTCCGCCGCGATGGCGTCCTCATCGTCCGCGGCCTCGTTTCCAAGGCCGAAATCGATGAACTCCGCCAGCACACCGAAGACCTCATGCAAGGCCGCCTCCCCGAGCAGCAGCAAACCATGCAGTTCGAATACGACGCCGACGGCAAACCCATCGTGAAGAACGGCGTCCACTGCCAGGGCCTCGAGAAACCCCCCGAGCACTTCACCCCCGAGCAGAAAGCCGACTTCTGGCTCCGCATCCACATGCTCCACCGCAAACTCGAAATCCACGAGCGCTTCCTCCTCCACCCGCGCGTCATCGACGTCCTCGAAGCCCTCATCGGCCCCGACATCCTCGCCCTCCAGTCCATGCTCTTCCTCAAAGGCCCCGGCAAACCCGGCCAGGGCTTCCACCAGGATTCCTACTACATCCCCACCTACCCCGACAGCCTCTGCGGCGCCTGGATCGCCGTCGATGATGTCGACGAAGAAAACGGCTGCATGTACTTCACCCCCGGCAGCCAGCACGAACCCATCTACCCGCCCGCCGACAGCTACGGCTTCGGCGACGCCGCCCTCGCCGGCATGCAACGCGTCCGCGGTGTCTCCGATACCGACGACACCAAAAACGACCTCGCCCGCATCGCCGCCAAAAAATATGGCGTCACCAGCCGCGGCGTGAACGAAATCTGCGCCCGCATGAAGGCCGGCGACGTCGCCTTCTTCGGCGGCCACGTCTTCCACCGCTCCCACACCAACGTCAGCAAAGACCGCTTCCGCCGCAGCTTCGTTGGCCACTACTGCAACGCCCGTTGCTACACCGACTGGGGCGCCGACGGCGATCTCGCCAACAACGTCCACGCCTCACCCGCCTGGGACCGTGAAACCGGCATGTCCAACGCCTCCCACATCCTCGCCCGCGGCGACACCCACCTCCCCTTCGCCAAGCCCCGCTTCGGCACCCCCTGCTCCGCGCTCATCCCCACCGAAACGCGCCGCCAGTTCCGCCGCCCCGGCGTCTCCATGATGGGCATGCCCTCCGGACAAATGGGTCAAAGCCCGCACGGCTCCGACGACGACCACGACAAAGCCCACGCCGCCGAAGAAAAGGCCGCCCAAGGCTACAAAGCCGAGTAACGCGTACGCACCTAAACGATCGATCAACCAAACAAAAACGGCCTCGCATCACGCGAGGCCGTTCCCATTTCATTCGTCATTGCGCTCAGTTCTTCTTGTGCCGTATCAGCGCCTGAAAATACTGCATCTGATTATTCGATATCCCCACCGTCAACCCGCCCTGCGGCATCCACCCATCCCGAATGTACTTGTTCACCGCCACTTCCAGCAGATACAACGCCTGGTTCATCACAATGTGATACTCGCACGCCGCTTCCGTCTTGTGTTCCCCCGAATGATCCCGCCCATCCGTCTTGTGCTGCATATCCGACGGCGAACTCGCCGGTATCACCAGCGTCGCATGCGGCGCGTCGCTCGCCCCTTCCCCCGGCGTTTCATCCACCAGCGAAATCGCCTCCGGCTCCGCCGACTCAATCGGACTAATCGATTCCACCAGGATGCCGCGAATCGCCGCCAGTTGCTCGGCATCCGCCTGCGACGCCGCATCCAGCGTCATCTTCACATCCTCACCCGATTCCTTATTCGCCCCGACAACCGCGAACTTCATCCGAAGCCCCTTGCGTTCGAGCGCTAAAACAAAAACACCAAGACATGACCGATACTTCCATCGGCAACTTCCACCAATTGTCAATTGTCCATTGCCAATTATCAACCGAAAATCAGCTTCGCCCACACAAATGACCGCGGCTCGCACATCCGCACCCGCGCACACCCATCACCCAGCACAACCGTCCCCTCACCACCCAATATCTCCACACGCGCCGCCCCCTTCGCCCACTCCGGCAACGCCAACGTCCCCTCCACCCCCTTCGTCACTTCCCTGAATATCAGCACATACCCGCTCCGCCCATCCGCACACCGCGTCGCAAATCCCGTAAACTTCGTCCCATCCGGCCGCTCCCCGATCGGCACCGTCCACCCCGTGTGCATCGCCGCCCGATGCTCCCGCCACTTCGCCACCAGCGGCGCCACCTTCCCCACAAATTCCCCCGGCAAATTCGACACCTCAAACCACCCCAGCGGACTCGCCAACATAATGCTCGCAAACAAATAATCCGCCCCATACGCCCCCGGCGCTAACGGGTCTTCCCCATACTTCTCCCCATTCCGCGCGTTATTCAAAAACTCCATCCGCAACCGCGCCGGATCCACATACCACGACAACTCCCACAGATTCTTCAGCGTCGCGTGCGGCCAATACCGCTGCCAATCACTGTACCGGTTCTCCAGAAAAATCGGCCCCGCATGCATCATCCCCCAATACCCCGGCCGCACCTCCGCCGTCACATCCAGATCAAACACCACCGCCCCCTTCGACCCCTCCAGCACCAGATCAAAAAACTTCCGCAGTCGCATCTCCCCCAACCGCGAGTGCGCCTTCACCCCGTCAATCTTGATGTAATTCACCCCCTTCTCCCGGTGCAGTTTCAAAATCTGCTCCGCATCCCGCTCAAAGTTCGCAAAATCATGCGACGAATCCGGCGCAAACCACAACCCAAAATGCATCCCCCGCTCCCGCGCCGCCGCAATCACCGGCTCAACCCCCCGCGGAAAACGCTCCGCATGATGCGTCCAAAAATTGCTATCCGCCGCCCAAAATCCACTCCACACCCCGCCTGCCTGCTGCGCCTTCACCGAGTTCGACGTCACCCCGCGCTGCCACCCATCATCAATCTGCACGACATCCACCCCCAGCTTCGCCCCCGCCGCCACCTCCTGCAGCATAAAACTCTCACTCAACCGCCCATCCTTGTTCCGGTCCCCCCATGTGTTGCTCACAAACCGCCCATCCCGTGGGGTTTCATACCGCCGCAAACACCGCTGATACTGATGCAGCGCCGCCGTCCGCCCCGTCACGCCACCACTGTAAGTGAGCAGCGTCATCGCATAGCCACTCGCTACCTGCGCATCCGCCCCATGCCCCAGCAGCAACACCAAATCCCACTGCACCCGCAAATCGATCGCCGTCTGCTGCGGCCGCGCGTGCGGCAGCGGCGCCTCCTTTAGCAGCATAAACCCATCCCCCGTCATCCGATCCTCAAATACAAACAAGTTCCCCCGCAACGTGATCAACGGTTCCGCCGCCGGGTGCAGCAGATACTCCCGCTCAAACACCAGGTTGTCATGCAGATCCGTCTGATCGCACAACTCCACCGCCGTCAAATTCAAATGCAACGGCTGAATCACAAACGCATCCACCACGTCCCGCAGCGTCGCCGGGTCCAGCTTCGGCCACGCCCCCGTCTCAATCCCGCTCGCGTGCATCTGCTCAATCGCCCCCGCCTCCGCCAGCGGCCCCCGCACCAGCCGCTGCGTCACACTCGCCGACTTTTCAAAAATCTCAAACGCATACGCCACCGACCCCGACGTCAGCGTCACACGCAAACTCTCCTCGCACACCGCCCCATGCCGCCCAAACGTCGCCTCAAACGCATAATCCCGCGCCGCCTCCCACGCCCCCGATGGCAGCAGCGCCGCAATCGCGCTCGGCTTCGCCACCCACTCCCGCCGCGCCACCTTATCAAATACCCGCTTCGCAAAAAGCCGCCCCTCCCCATCCACCACAAACACCCGCTCAATCAGCCCATTGCCCAACGTCAACGTGCCGTTCTCATACGTCGCATAAGTCGTAGTCATACCGCGCGATGATACCGCAAGACCGCTGAAGATTCAGAATCCACACCAATCGCGCTGCCTCGCCCCCCAATCCCTCCCTCGACGCTTCACCGCCCCGTCTCTGCCGGTGCTTTCTGCTGATCCTTCCCGCCCGTCGCCTCTGCCACGTCCACCTGAAAACCGCGCACCATCAACTCCCCGGCAAACGCACTCTTCACGTTCTTGCGCCGCAGCGTCAGCATCACCAAACCCGGCATGAGCAGACTCACCACGGCACCCACAGTTGGCACGACATAGAGCATGGCAACCCGCGGGTTGATATAGCCGTCCTCGCGAAAAAGCCGGTTGCCGGATCCATAGAAATTCGTCTCCAGGTGCTTCGGGGTAAACCAGACGAACGTTAGAAGCAACCCCAGAAACACCAATCCGCATTGAAGTTTGCAGTACTTCTTCAGCAGTTGCACAGCGTACGGCGCCAGCTTCAGACCAAGCCTGCAGCCCCGGAACAGCAGAACGGCCGCGTAAATGCGCCCAATGCACAAGGCGGTGATGGCCAAGACTATCGGAAATGACAGCGATCGACTGAGATGCTCGTCCCCGTGATACACATAGTGGGTCGCAACCAGTGAGTAGGCATTTCCAAGCGCCCCCCAAACTGCCACAACAAAACCGATCACGCAGGTGAACGTAAGAAGTGTCGGACGCATCGCTGGTCCTCCTAAGATGCTCGTCCTATCAGCAGGTCTGCGCGTTTTCGGTCGATGCGTTCCGCGGCATTCCCGCAACTGCGATGCAGTCTATGGCAGAAAATCTTCGGCCGCAAATCGACCCCGCGCCGACCTCACGCCCCCGACACCGTCACCTGCACCACCCCCTTGCCCTTATCCTGCCGCGCCAACTGACCGCACGCCGCCGCAATGTCCCTCCCCCGGCTCTTCCGCACATGCGCATTCACCCCCGCACTCCGCAGCGTGTTCTGAAACGCAAACATCGTCTGACCCGTCGGCCGCTTAAACTCCAGCTCCGGCACCTCGTTGTAATAGATCAAATTCACATTCGCCCGCAGCAACTTCGCAATCGTCGCCAGTTGCCGCGCATGCTCCGGCAGCGTGTTCACGCCGTCCAGCATGATGTACTCCAGCGTCACCTCGCGCCCCGTCTTCTCAAAATAATACTTCCCCGCATCCACCAACTGCGTGATCGAAATCTTCTCCGCCCACGGAATAATCTGCGACCGCAACTCGTCATTCGGCGCATGCAGCGAGATCGCCAGCGTCGCCGTCAACCCCAGCTCCGCAAACCGCTTCATCTGCGGCGGCAACCCCACCGTGCTCACCGTGATCTTCCGCCCACTGATATGAAACGCCCACGGCGCCATCAACGTCTTCAACGCCGCCACCGTCGTGTCAAAATTCGCCAGCGGCTCGCCCATCCCCATAAACACAATGTTCGTGATCCGGTGCCCCGGCCCTTCCTTCGGCAGCATGTGCGTCAACCGCAACGCCTGCTCCACCACCTGCCCCGGCGTCAAGTTCTCCTTCAGCCCCTCCAGCCCGCTCGCGCAAAACGCGCACTTCACCGGGCACCCCACCTGCGTCGACAAACACGCCGTGCGCCGGTGCGTCACCACCGTGTTCCCAAAATTGTCACATTGGTCGTCATCCATCGGAATCATGACCGTCTCGGTCAACCCGCCCTCCGGCGACTTCTCCGTCGCCGGCCACCGCAGCAAAATCTTCTGCGTCCCGTCGCTGCTCGTCACGTTCCGCACAATCTCGCTCGTGAAGATCGCAAACTTCTCCCCCAGCAGCGCCCGGTCCCCCTTCGACAAGTTCGTCATCTCCTCAAAACTCGCCGCCCGCTTCTGATACACCCACTCCATAATCTGCGCCGCCCGAAACTTCGGCATGCCCAGCGCCAGCACGCGTTCCGTCAGCTCGTCCAGACTCAGCGATAACAAATGTTCTTTTGATTCAGTCATAACGCCGATTATAGCCGTTCCGCTCCCCATTGACCCGCCCCCGCGCCAATCGCTACGCTTCACTGCCTAAATCCGAGGGTTCCATGCTGCATCACCGGCTCGTCATTGCCTGCCTCCTCCTCGGCGCTGCCAGCGCCGCCGCCCAGTCCAAGCCCGCCGCCAAGCAAACCCTCGACGCCTACGCCAAATCCCAACTCAATAAAGTCCTCGACGCCGCCGCCTCCGCCGACGACCTCAAACCCCTCCGCGCCGAAGCCACGCGCACCCTCGCCCTCGTGGCTGCCCACGGCACCGATCGCAACCTCGACGCCTTCCGCGATGCCGCCTACGCCGCACGCCTCCTTGAAATCACCGAGCAACTCCCCGCCGCCAAGCGCCCCGACTTCCTCAAAACCCTCCGCGCCAACGACGCCCTCGGCCGCACCCTCGCCTTCAACATCACCGCCCGCGACAAAGTCCCCGGCGCCGCCGAAGTCATCACCACCATCGCCGAGAAATATCCCGCCGACCTCGACAAATACGCCCAACTCATCACCGCCCTCGCCCTCGTCCACGACCAGCCCTTCTCCCGCCACATCAACGAAAATCTCGCCAAATCGCCCTCCCCGCTCGAGCTCTACGACTTCTACACCAAAAACGAATCCGCCATGTACTTTGGCATCAAGGCCGTCCCCGCCGAGCTCCTCATCTGGGTCGTCGACAACACCGCCTCCATCGATGACGCCAAGTGGGCCCTCGCCAAATTCGCCAAAGACGACGCCGTCGGCCGCCGCTTCTTCGACATCAAGTACGACTACGACCACTTCCGCAACAACAGCAAAAAGAAAATCACCGAGCTCGGCTTCACCCTCCAGAACATCGCCAAGTACGGCGGCGTCTGCGCCGACCAGGCCTACTTCGCCATGACCGTCGGCAAATCCATCGGTGTCCCCACCGCCTACGCCACCGCCAACTCCGGCACCGTCGGACATGCCTGGGTCGGCTTCCTCCAGGCCCAGCAAGGCAAAGGCTGGTGGAATTTCGACTTCGGCCGCTACGAGGAATACCGCGGCAACAAAGGCAACGTCCCAGATCCCCAAACCCGCCAACGCGTCCCCGACGCTTTCGTCAGCCTCACCGCCGAAATGATCGGCACCAAGCCCGCCGACCGCCAGGCCGCCGCCGCCCTCACCGACGCCGCCAACCTCCTCGCGCAACTCCCCTCCACCGCCGCCGACGCCCCCAAGCTCCCCGAGGAAGTCATCGCCCCCCGTCCCAAGCCCCGCATCACCCAGGCCGATGATCAGCTCGAACTCCTCGACCTCGCCCTCCGTCAAAATCCCGCCCACGCTTTCGCCTGGTTCTCCCTGCGCGAACTCGCCGAGAAAAACCAACTCTCCCTCGATCAGAAAAAGCGCGCTGCCGAATCCCTCCTCAAAATCACCGGCACCAAGTACCCCGACTTCGCCCTCGTCATTCTCAAGCCCATGATCGAATCCGTTGACGATGTCAAAGAGCAGGACCGCCTCTGGTCCAACGCCTTCAATCTCTTCCAGAAGCGCGCCGACCTCGCCGCCGAGATCCGCATGGAGCAGGCCGAGCTCTGGGAAAAACAAAACAACATCGCCCGCGCCGGCGAGTGCTACATGGACGTCATCAACCGCTTCGCCAACGCCGGCCCCTTCGTCATCACCGCCCTTAGCAAAGCCGAAAAACTCCTCCGCGACTCCAAGAAAGATGACCGCATCGTCACCCTCTACGAAACCACCTGGACCAAGCTCATCCGCCCGCGCGACATGGCCGGCCCCTTCATGACCCAATCCAACTGGTACCGCGTCGGCACCATCTACGCCAGCAAGCTCGCCGAAGCCGGCGACAAACAAAAAGCCGACGCCGTCAAAGCCCAACTCGAAGGCGCCGTCGCCAAAAAGTAAACAACACTATCCACAGATGACGCAGATGACGCAGACATGATTTGTGTTCGTGGCCGTGGCGGCAAACTTACATGCGCCCACATATGGTACGCTCCTGTTCTTCTACTTGTTGTTATCTGCGTCATCTGCGTCATCTGTGGATAATGCTGCTGCCTTCCCATCGCTCTCACGTTACAATGCCCTCATGAACAAGCTCTTCGCACTCATGTTCGTGGCCTTCGCCGTCGTCGCCTGCGGCGAATCCAATCTCGTCCCCCTTCGCGACATCGAGTTCGTCGAAGAATGGCAACCCGACGAAACCGTCGCCGCCACCGCCCCAGCGACCCAAGCCACCACCCAGGCCGACACCCAATCCGCCACCACCGAACCTGCCTCCCAACCCGCAACCCAACCGGGCGGGGGGGGGCGTCTCGTCAAACGCCGCATCGACCCCAACCAGACCACCCGCTTCGTCTACCGCGCCACCTACGAAAACGTCTACGACCAGGCCCGGCTCATCCTCAATCGCTTCAACTTCCGCCTCGATCGCCAGGACTTCCGTCTCGGCGTCCTCACCACCCAACCGCTCCTGAGCTCCCACATCATTGAGCCCTGGCGCCCCGACAACGCCAACGCCAACAACGCCATCGAAAACACCCTCCATGATCAGCGCCGCAGCGTCCGCATCACCATCAGCAAAGCACCCAAACCCGACTTCTACGAAATCGCCGTCCAGGTCATTGTCGAACGCGCCACCAACCCCACCGAAGGTCTCGGCGGACCCATCTTTGTCGAAGGCTCCGGCTTCGGCCGCAACGCCCTCACCCTCCGCTCCGACTACATCACCTCCGAAACCACCGGCCCCCGCTGGACCGTCATCGGCCGCGACACCCAGCTCGAACGCAAACTCCTCGACGCCCTCTTCGAACGCATTTGACGGTTTGGCTGTGTAAAATAACTTATGCCGAACTACCTGACAGACTCCGCCTTGTGCCTGCGGGTGACGGACTTTTCCGAAACGTCCCAGATCGTGGCCGTGCTGACCCGTGACTCCGGCCTCGTCCCCATGATCGCCAAAGGCGTCAAACGCCCCACCAAAAAAAATACCTCCTCGGGCCCCCTCGACCTCCTCACCTCCGGCGAAGTCGTCTTCATCCCCGCCAAAGAAGCCAGCGGCCTCGGCACCCTCGCCTCCTGGCAGCTCCTCGACCACCGCGCTGGGCTCCGCCAGGACTTCGCCGGCCTCAACGCCGCCATGGTCGCCGCCGAACTCACCCTCCACCTCCTCCATCCCCACGACCCGCACACCGATGTCTACGACGAACTCCTCGCCGCCCTCGCGCTCTTCACCACGCCCCAGCGCCCGCGCGCCCTCGTCGCCTACGCCAAGGCCCTCCTTACCAGCGCCGGCTACGCGCCCCAACTCGAGACCTGCATCGCCTGCAACAACCCCCTCGCCCTTGATGCACCCCGCGCCAAATTCTCCCCCCGCGCCGGCAGCATCCTTCACGACCACTGCCCCTCACCCCCCGGCATCACTCTCCAAGTCTCCCCCAAAATCGCCATCGCCCTCGCCCGTCTCCCCGCACCCACGGTCCTCGCCGCCAATCCCCCCGATCGCCCCGCCGACCCCGCCGCCCTCTCCCAGGCCCTCCAACTCCTCCTCGCCCAAATCGAAGCCATCACCGATCGCCCCACCAAAACCCGCTACACGCTCCCCATGATTTTCAAATAATCCCACCCCAAACAAAACCCAAAATACGACGCCAGACCTGTCAAGCAAAATCCAAACAAATTTTTGTGAACTGTCATAAACCGTTGTCAATTAATGGTTTGCATTTGATGTAATGTGGCGATTTCCCCAGTCCACGGTCCGAAAATCGCGCTACGCCAAAATCCGCCCCCCGAGCGCCTTCCGCAACGACCGCGGACTCGTTGCCCTCACTTCGACGTGATCGCATCCATTGAACGCCGCGAAATCTTGCAGGCGGGTGCGCAGTGCCGTTAGGAGCGCCTCGTCGACCACCACGTCTGGTTCTAGATACAACTGGTGCACCACGTAACGCTTCTCGGCGCGTTCTGCTTTGGAGTCCAGTCGCCCGATGAAGCGATCGCCCCACACGATGGGCAGACAGAAATAGCCGTACTTCCGCTTGGGTCCGGGCACGTAACACTCGATCGTGTAATCAAAATTGAACAGCCGCCGCAGCCGGTGGCGGTTGCCCGCCATCGAATCGAACGGCGACAGGATGTGGAGCGAGCGCTGCGTGCTGCCCGAACGCAGCGCTGCTTTGAGGCTGGCCGGCAGCGCATAGTGCGGGGTTGCCACACCCTCGATTTGCACCGTGACGACTGCGCCGGCGGCGACGAGTTCTTTCAGCACGGCGCGGTGGGCGGGGACGCGGAAATCGCGCTCGGCCACGATTCCGTGGGACGTCAGGTAGCGGCGCACGGCGAAGGCGCGGGCTTCTTCAAGGGTGGGCACGCGGCGATCGATGTGCTGGGGCAGGATCCGCTCGGCGAGGTCGTAGCGGCGCTGAAACTTAGGCCGGCTGCTGATCATGAGTTCGCCGCCGTTGTAGAGGAGTTCGAGGGCTTCCTTCGCGGGCTTCCAATCCCACCATTTGCCGCGCTTGGTGCCGGGCGGGGCTTCGAAGTCGGAGGTGCCGAGCGGGCCTTCCTGTTCGATTCGCTGCAGCACAGCGCGCAACAGGCCGGGGTGTTTCTTCTCGAAGTTGCTGCGCCAGTTGCTTTGGCGCGAGGCCAGCATGCGGGGCAGATACCAGCGGTAGTCGCACATGGGGACATAGGCGGCAGCGGGGGCGGCCCAGTATTCGAAAACGCGGCGGTCCTCCGCGAGAAGTGTTTCGAGCATGGCGGGGCGGTAGTCGGGGCGGCGTACCCAGAAGGTGTGGTGATGGGCCCGTTCGATGACGGCGATGGTGTCGATCTGCACGAAGCCGAGACGTTCGATGACCTGGGCGGCGCCTTCTTTGCCGGCGGGCAGGCGCCAGGGGCGGCCGAGGCCCTGCGTCTGCAACGCGACCCACCGCGCCTCACTCAGCGACAAGGAAACTGGTGCACTCATACCGCGAACCTCTGAATCCGTTTGATTGAGGCCACCATTCTAAGGGCGAACGGTCCCGAGTACCGGCCTAGCACGCCCGGCACACCATCACCGCGCGCTCGGCACCAGCAGCATTACCCCGCGCGCATCCGTCCAGCCACGGAACTCGGCGAGGTCGAATGGGTACGTCCTCCCGTCCTCGCCGCTGATGTAGTGGCCGATCACAACCTTGGACCCGCGCGGCATCTTGTCGATGCGATTCCGGAGCGCCGCCAATCCGCTTGTCCCGCGCCCCAGCCCTTGACCGTCCAGAAAATACTCCGTCAACTCCGCCCGCCCACCTTCCGCAACCCATGTGAGTCGATACGTGGAGGCCTGGCCGGTGGCGACGCCGGTCTCCTGCGCACAACTCGCGGCCAGAATCGCCACGAGCAACAACAACGAGCGCGATACGTAAACCAACGCAGCCATAGTGTGAATCCTTGCGGATATGGATGAACACTCAGGAACTGACTGGAGCCCGCATTCTAGCCTGTCCCTTTACAACCGCTAATGTCTCGCCGCGCGATGAGCAAAACTTGCCGGTTGGCAGTCCAACCTTTATGGCTACAATCGGTGACATGGCGCTTCCTGTAGGGCAACGTCTTCGGTGGATGATCTTCGCGGTGCTTGCTTTCGCCGGGGCGGCCTACGGTGTCGGTCCGCTCTTTCACGCTCTCTTTGGATCTGACCCGATCCCCGGTATCTGCATCATGGAGCATTGGACGGACTCGCCCGCATGGATGGTTGATCTGCTTCGCTCGTTTCCAATGTGGTTCCGTGCGCCTTATCCGGATAACTTATTCATCGTGGTCATGTTGATGGTCCCCGTCGGCATATTTGCAGGGCTGTTTTGTCAGATTCTGTGCGTACTCGCCTGCGCGAATTGGTTGATTGTAAGGTCGATCAATCGACTGCGCATGCAGGCTCCGAACCCATGATTAGCCGAATGGAAGACGGGCGTTGCGCTAGTTGCAGTAGAAGAAAAGACTCGCGAGTGGGTTCGCGGGATCGGGTTCGTTCATGCGTGTGTCGGCCCGTTGGGCCTCGCGCTAGTGGGGGAGTCAACTTCAGCAACCTGTCGGTTGCTGCTATTGGCTGCCGGGGCTTCGCGCCTGAAAGCAGATTCGCGCAGGATCAATGCCGGTGCTGGAAAGCTACGACGGCAAGTGCGCGTTTGACCGCGGCACATAAGGGCGTGTTCCGCCACCGAACGACCCGCCGCTGGGCAGCGGCGGGTATTGAGGGGGTTGCTTGTGAGGGCAGCTTGTTAACATGTTGGTGACACAATCTTGATGAGGAGCATGCGATGGTTGGTACAGCACAGACGACATCCTTCAGCGGTGGTGAAGACCCAAACGCCAAGTTCGCCGAGGTCTTCGGTCCGGGGCAAATCGACCAAATCATTCGGCAGGCGGTGCATTTCTGTTGGATGGCGCTACCCAAAGATCGCCGCAACAGCGACGAACTCGAAAGCCAGATTCAACGCATTGTTGCCCGCGCCCTAAAGGACTTTCGCGACGATCAGCAAGCCTTCAGCGTCACCACGCCCAAATAAAGCCGTACTATGGCCACGGACCCAGCGAACAACTTCCACCTGATTGACCTGTTCGACCAAGCGAAAGCCGTTCAGGCCGTGCTGCGCGGGCAAACAGAAAAACAGAAAGTAACCTGGTTGGCCGAGCGTGGCACGCTGACGCTCATACCCACGCGGGATGAGCGAGCTTCGCAAGGCTATTGGTTCCGGTCTACCTTGGGACTCGAATGTGCCTTTTACTTCTCAAATGGCGACATTGTCTTCGTCGTCCCCGGCCGATCGGTCGCTGCTGCCCTGTAACGTGTGCATGCAAAAACGAAAAAGACCCGCGAGATGGCTCGCGGGTCTTTGGGGGTTTTGAACAGTCGCAGGCGAGGACGCCTGCGTAACGTGGCGGGCAGGCGAGGACGCCTGCGTTACTTGGTTTCGGCTGCCGGGGCGGCTGCCGGAGCGGCTGCGGCCGGGGCGTCGCCGAGGACGATCGGATCGCCTTCTTTGAGGCGGGTGGCCTTGCCGGTGCGTTCGCGGAGGTAGTAGAGTTTGGCTCGGCGGACGCGGCTGCGGCGCTTGACTTCGATCTTTTCGATCTTGGGGCTGTGGACGGGGAAGATACGTTCGACGCCTTCGTTGTTCACGATGCGGCGGACGGTGAAGTTGGCGTTGATGCCATCGCCCTTCTTCATGATGACCGTGCCGGAGAAGACCTGGATACGTTCCTTATCGCCTTCGACGATCTTCTGGTGGACATCGACAATGTCGCCCACACTAAAGGGGGCGACGCCGGTGCGGAGGCTCTTGGCTTCCACGTGGGCAAGGAGTGCGTTCTTCATAAAACCACTCGTCTTTCTCGGGCAGATGCCCGGGTTGGCGTTGCGCTGTCGGTCCGTGAGAGAGAGGGCAGACGAACCCTCATTCATCGATCACGGTTTTGCACCGAAGGCAAAGCCGGTATTGGGTATTGGGTATTAGGTATTAGGAAACAAGTCCGAATACCCAATACCTAATACCGCAATACCTTCAGTCGCGCAGTAGATCAGGCCTTCGCTCGGCCGTCCGCTGCTTGGATTGTTCTCTTCGCCACGCTTCGATTTGGGCGTGGTTGCCGCTGAAGAGGATGTCGGGGACTTTGAGTCCGTCGAAATCCCGCGGCCGGGTGTATTGCGGGTATTCCAGCCCGCCGTTGACGATGTTGTCATCGCCAAAACTCTCGAAGTGATTCGAGAGTTCGTCGCCGAGGACACCGGGGAGCAGTCGGACGACCGCATCCGCGAGGACCATGGCGGCAAGTTCGCCACCGCTGAGGACATAGTCGCCGATGCTGATCTCACGGGGCTTCAGGATGTCTTTGACCCGCTGGTCGAAGCCTTCATAGTGGCCGCTGATGAGCAGCAACCGCGGCTTCGCGGCGAGTTCGCCCGCGAGTTTCTGCGAGAGCGTCTCGCCTTGCGGGCACAACAGAATCCGTTCTGTCGGGTGTTGATCCTGCGACTCGATGGCCTTGACGGCATCGATCACGGGCTGGCACATCATCACCATGCCGGGCCCGCCGCCGTAGGGTCGATCGTCCACCTTGCGGTGGGGGTCGGTGGTGTAATCGCGCAGCTGGTGGACGTGATAGCGTACGAGGTTTTTCTCCGCGGCCCGCTTCATGATGCTGCTGGCGAGAACGCCCGCGAACATTTCCGGGAAGAGGGTGAGAAAGTCGATACGCATGTGCGAGAAGCCAGAAGTCAGAAGCCAGTAGCCAGAAGTTTCGCCGCGCCATCTTCTGGCTGCTGGCTACTGGCTTCCGGCTTCTTTGGAGTTCAGGCCTTGGGAGCTTCGGGCGCGACGAGCGTGGTCGAATCGACCGCACGCAGGGCGAGCTGGGCGACAGTGTCGCTCGGCTGAGCGCCGGCCTTGACCCAGTATTCGTAACGGGCCTTGTTCATGATGACCTGCTTGGCCGCGTCCTTATTGACCGGATCGTAGAAGCCGAGCTCTTCGATGACCTTGCCATCGCGCGGGCTGCGGCTATCGACCGCATTAATGCGCCAGAAGGCATGGTTTTTCCGACCGAAGCGTTTGAGACGAATCTTGACCACGAGAACCTCGCCGAGAGTAATTGCCTGCAATCAGCAGTAATGCGTTGCGAGCGCAAGGTACTGCCGCCGGCACCAGTGCCGGGTAGAGAATCGGGCAGTGTACCCGTTGAGTGCCGGTGATGCAACCGTATCGGGCGTTGTGGCAACCGTGGGTTCGGGGCGTCGGTGGGGGGCGAGCCAGGGTGTTAAACCCACTCCGGTTTCCAGCCGCGGGCCCACCTTGGGGCCGTGCGGCGCGATCCGCATGAACTTAGATTAGTTTACGCTTGCGTACAAATACGCAACGCGTTGTTTCTAAAACGCTTGCCAGACGGTCGATATATCCGATATTATAAATGTGGACCGTTTGGTCGGTTAGTGTTGGCGCAAAACATTTCTTAGCGCCAAGCTTAGTGTGCATGACCTGTTTCGCAACGTGACGCCGCAAAACCGGCCTTTCGAGAACGTGGATTCTGCTCACATGAGGTGCGCTATGACATCGGTCGCTTCTTCATCCCGTCGTGGTTTTACGCTCATTGAATTGCTGGTTGCGGTAGCCATCATCGCGCTGCTGATCGCGATTCTGCTGCCCACCCTCGGGCGCGCCAAAGAACTGTCCAAGCGGACGGTGGGGGCGTCCCGGCTCAAGGGTGTCGGACAGGCCCTCAACATCTATGCTGCCGACTTCGATGGCCGCCTGCAGTGGTGCCGTCGTGCGACGTATGCCACGACCGGCCAGTCGGGCATCGGCACGTCGTTCGGCGACTACATTCAGCGTGTTGAGATGCATTGGTGGAACTGGAATACCGTCGGCAACGCCTTCATGATCAGTCGCACGTAAGGTCAGCCCATGTTCGGCGCCAGCAAAATATGGGTAAGTGCGGGCCCCGACACGGAGAACCCCTTCACGATGAAGAAGTACGGTGATCCGAACACGCCCGACACCTTCTGGTATGCGATCAACAACTACACCGGCTGGGCGAACCCGAGCGGGACGAAGGCGATTGTTTACGGCAGCTACTACAACTTCATGGGCGAGGTCGGCAACAACATCAGCCCGCTCGTGCCGAGCACCAACCAAGCGGGTCCGGTGTATTTCCAGGACTCGGGGCTGACGATCAACGACGATCGGTTTAACGGCGCAGGTCTGCGCACGCGGCTTAAGGATGTGGCGCCCAACAGCCTGATGATGCAGGATGTGGCGGGCCAGGGCGCAACGGGCACGGGCGCGTTTTTCGCGGCGAACTATCTGTCGCGGCCGGGCGGCTACCTGCAGCAAAGCTATGGCGCAACGGGCTCAACAGCCTTGGGCGCCGCGCTGGGCCTGGGATCAGGCGCGCATGCCTACGTGGCCGGCAACTTCTTTGTTGAAAACGAAACGGACATTGCGGGTGTGAATGCAATGTTTGCGGACTGGTCGGTGGAATGGGCGAGCAAGGGCAACCTGGCCCGCGTGTACTACAAGGACCAGGGTGATGGAAAGACGCGCATTTTGTTTGTTGCTTCACGCTGAGAGGAAACATCCATGCCCCTGACGACACAGACGAAGCTAGCGATTGCGGTGGTTGTATTGGCGTCCGCGGCGGGCGTGGCGTGGTATCAGAGCCGAGGCACGCCGTTGCCGGGGAAGAACAAGCCGGCGGAGATCATCGATCCCGAGACACAGCAGCGTGTGGCGACCACGTGGGACAAGGTGTTTCATGATCTGCAGCCAGTGCGGGCGCCGGCGGGTTATTGGCTGGTGAACTATCCGAAGGGCTCGGAGAAGTGGTGCTTTGTGGTGGATCCGGGTGAGCCACTGCCGGATCTGAGGGATCGCGACGGAAAGCGATAAGCGCTGGATGGGCGGGGTGAGTCGCTGCGCAGGTGTGTATCGCTTTTGCGCATTTTGTTCTTGTTCCATGGTGCACGCTTCCTTAGACTGCATCTGGCGGGATTTCTAATCCATTTCTACTTCGCCCGCCTTGAGCGAGTTCATCAACACCTGCGGATCAATTGTTCTGCATGTCAGGCAGATGGTGGAGGCGTATCGTGCGGACGAACAGGCTGACGGTGTCTGGTGAGCGGCATGTGGCGCGGGCGTTCACGTTGATTGAGTTGCTCGTGGTGGTGGCGATCATTGCGCTGTTGATTGCGATACTGCTGCCGACGTTGGGGCGGGCCAAGGAAGTTGCGAAGCGCACGGTGGGGGCAAGCCGGCTCAAGGCAATCGGGCAGATGCTGGTGCTGTACGGGGCCGAATCGAGCGACCAGATACAGTGGTGCCGGCGGGCCACGTACGCCACGCCCGGCCAGAGCGGCATCGGGTCGTATTACGGTGACTATGTGCAGCGCGTGGAGATGCACTGGTGGAAATGGGAGACGGCGGGCAATGCATACATGATCAGCAAGACGCTGCAACCGGATTATGCTCTCAACAAGGTGTGGGTGAGCGCCGGGCCGGAGGCGGAGAATCCGTTTGCCCAGCACATCGAGGGCAATCCGACGAAGCCGACGTTCTGGTACGGCATGATGAACTACTCAACGTGGCAGAACCCCAGCGGGAACAAGTCGATTGTTTATGGCTCGTATTACAACTTCATGGGCGAGGTGGGCAACAACATCAGCCCGGTGGTGCGAAGTACAAACCAGGCTGGGCCGGTGTACTTCAGCGATAGCGGGCTGACGATTCCTGATGGTCGCTTCGATGGCATGGGGCTGCGGACGAAGTTGCGGGACATCCCGCCGAGCAAACTGATGATGCAGGACATCGCGGGTCTGGGTGCTGCGGCGTCAACGAGTTTTTATTCGGCCAACTATCTGGTGCGGCCGGGCGGTTACCTGCAGCCAACGTACGGCGCCAACGGCAGCACGCCGCTGGGGGCGATCATGGGTTTGAGCTCCGGTGCGCAGGCGTATGTGACGGGGACGTACTTCGTCGAGAACGAATCGGACATCGCGGGCGTGAACGCGATGTTTGGCGACTGGTCTGTGGTCTGGACGCCCAAGAGCGACCTGGTGAGGGTGTATTACAAGGATCAGGCGGACAGTCTGTCGCGGATTTTGTTTGTTGCTTCGCGGTGAGCGGTGGTGTCGCGCGGCGATATACACCGCTGTGGAAAACGCCGCAAAATATCCCCAGGTGTTGTCGCAATATTAGCCGGTTTTAGGTTGTCCGTGGGCGCGGTTTTGCGTACAGTCAAAAAAGAGAGCTGAATGATCGCGGGGCGCGATCTCGGCGGCAATCCATTTCGATGTTGTAGCGGCAGGCTAGAAAAAAGAGCGAAACATGAGCGGATCAAAAGCGGTTCGGCGCGCCTTTACCTTGATTGAACTGCTGGTGGTGGTGGCCATCATTGCATTGTTGATCGCGATCCTGATGCCATCGCTGGCGCGGGCGCGCGAGAACGCCAAGGCTACGGGATGCCTTCTGAACCTGAAGAATATCGGTGTGGCGTTCGCGAGTTACTTGGAGATCTCGGAAGGGATCATTCCGCCAGCGCAGATCTGGCAGGACCAGACGATCACCACGCCGGGGCGCGGCCGTTACAACCAGATCAGCTGGCCGAACTACCTGCGGAACCAGGGTGGTTTGCAGGCGCCGAACCAACTCAATTCGGAGATGACCAGCTCCCAGGGGACGAGCATCTTGCGTTGCCCGTCGGGGGAGAATTTCAATTTGTCGATCACGGGGATGTGGGTGCCGGCCTCGAAGACGGATCCCGCGGCATCGGGCTTCTGGCGGTATTACGAGTTGGATGCCTCTTCGCAGCCGATCAACGCGCTCGACACGTGGTACGGTATCAACGGCCACAACTTCGGTTCCACGGGTGCTCAAGGCTACATTGCGCTGCCCTTCCAGCGGTATCCGCGTGATGGCAATGGTTACAACCAGCGTTATGCGTTGCACCGCACGTGGGAGAATCCCGCGGCGATGGCGGTGCTGTTTGATGGCGTGATGTACTTCCAGACCTCGGGTGGCGCAACAGTGTGCAACCGCATCCAAGCCCGCCATAGCAACTGGACGCGCGCCAACTTCCTGCTGGCCGACTGGCATGCCGAAGCTTACGACGTGAAGATTCTGCCGACGATATTGTCCTGGTCTACGCCGTCGAATCTCTCGGCCGACCCGAAGGTGATCAACCCCAACGGCTGTTATAGCCTTGGCGGGCCGCGCTGGTCGCTGCGTCAGAGCGAAGGCGTGCCGTGATCGCATGCAAGTGTGAGGTGGTTGCATCTCTCGCAGTACAGGGACTGGGCGACAATGAACAAGCGTTTGCTGGTTGGTGCGGCGGCCGCGGTGGTGCTGGTTGCGGCGATTGTCTACATCGGGTGGATGGCGTTTGGCGGCGGGCCTGAGAATGCCACGCCGAACCGTGGTCCGAGCCGGCCGGAGCGCGTGTATTGTCCGACCTGCAACTTGGACGAGACGGTCAAGATGAGCAGCCTGGTGGAGCAGGCGGTGACCACGCCGGGGTTTTGGGGGCCGGTGGATCAGGCGCACGCATCGTTTCAGACGATACCGTGTCCAAAAGGGGCGGGGGGGGCGGGGCACCGGGCGTGGGTGATCGAGGCGGGCCAGCCCATGCCGAACGGCAAGCCGTGAGTTGGCGGGTGAGCACGTGGGGAACATTTTTGGTGCGGTCTGGTGGGGGCCGTGTATAATCGCATGACGATGAACAAGCAGACGATTTTGTTGGTTGCCGGCGTTGCGGCGCTGGTCGTTGCTGGGGTCGTGCTCTTTAAGAACTATGCCCCCGCGACCATGCCGGGAAAAGGCGAGCAAGCAGTCGTTTATTTCCCTAATGGCGCAAAGATTGAGGTCACGTGGGAAGAAGTGTTCCGCCGGGCTCAGGAGAAGAAGGCGTACATGGATCGCAGTGCCAGCGGTGGATGGATGTACTTGCATGAGGACGGCACGACTTGGGGGAAGGTTGTGAAGCCGACGGATCCAGCCCCGGTATTTACGCCCACGCCAGCACCATAACTCGCCTATTTTTAAATATATAGAAGCGAATCTGGCGATTTCAGGCACATCCGTGCTTGCCTGAACAGCGCCCTGCAACATATAGTGCGTGCGGAGCCATATCTCTACCCGAGGCGAGCCGTCAGGGCTTGCCACCCTGACATGTCAAAACCACCAAGCGTTCGCATTTCTTAAGTGAAGTCAGCGCCACCTTGGCGCTCATAACAAATAGACGTCTATTTTTCTGTAGGCGAAAGGAGCAGACCATGTGGAATAAGCAGAGCGCTTTCCGCCGCGGCTTTACCCTGATCGAATTGCTGGTGGTGGTGGCGATCATTGCGTTGCTCATTGCGATCCTGTTGCCCAGCCTGGCGCGAGCCCGCCAGATCTCGGCACGATCGGCCTGTGGCGCCCAGTTGAAGGGCATCGGCCAGGGCTTGGCGATCTTCGCCGGCTATAACGATGAAATTCTGCCTTGGAACGGGCGCGCCGGTAACGGCGGCACGGGGTCCAGCGACTGGACCGGCCAAGTGGTGCTGATCTCGCGCGAAAGTTGGACACGCGGGCCGACGTTTGCATCGGCGATGCGTGAGTACGTGGGTTCATCGAAGCAGTACAACTGCCCGGGCTTGTCGGCACCGTGGCCGGGCTCGTTGAATGATGCCACGACGGGCCAGCCCTGGTGGGATGAAGGCACGCAGTCGCAGAAGGCTGGCACCAATACGCGGCGTCACCGCGTGTCCTACATGATCTACACCAACGACATGGGCAACTACACCCGCACGGGCAGCCAGACCAACGACTACTTTGTGTATGACCCGACGAAGACCACGAATCTTGGCGGCGCGTGGTGGCAGGATTCCGCCAAGACGACGTTGTTTGAAGGACTCAACCTTTTCCGGCGCAAGTTCAACTCGCTGAAGCCCGACCAGATGCTGATGATGGATCTGGCCGTGTTTGATCGTGTGAACGGAAACTTTGCGTACGGCAATCACCCGACGACGACCGCGATTGGTTCGAGCCCGCCAACGATTGGCACCGGCAACAACGCCACGGCCCAGGCCGGCTTCTATATCGCCACAGCGCCGAGCCAGCTTTCAGCCAACTATCTCAACGCCGATGGCAGCGTGCAGAACCTAAATCTCGGCCAGGCCACGGAGATCTTCACGCGCAACCTGTTCACGGTGGGTGATCCGCCCAACATGTGGTCCGTCTACGTGAACATGCCGTTGTCTTTCCGTTCGATCGACTAAGCTGAATTCCGCTGAAAGAGGCGCGCACATGGCACCGAAGGTGAAGTTGGGGCTTGCGTTGGTGGCAGTACTGCTTGCGGGTGGCATTGTCGCTTACAGCATGGGCTGGACAACGCCGCCGGCCGGCAAGAACGTGGATGCCACCATCGTCTGCGGCAAATGCAATCACACCGAGCCGACACGCATGAGTGACGTCTTCAAGAACGGCTGGCTCGATACGGGCAAAGGCTGGATGGTCAAATGTTCGAAGTGCGGCGAACCCGCGGAGATTCGCCGCGAGGGCGTTACCACAGGGCCACGCCAGCGCGATCAATAACGACTGAATCGCGCAGCCGCGCGGAAACGCGCGGGCTGCCTGTTTTAGCGAGGAGAAATGTCATGCGTGCTGCAATCGCCGTTCGTCGCGGGTTCACGCTGATCGAATTGCTGGTGGTGGTGGCGATCATTGCGCTGCTCATCGCGATCCTGTTGCCCAGCCTTGCGCGGGCCAAGCAGGTGAGCATTCGCACGCAGTGCGGCACGAATCTGTCCGCCATTGGCCGGGCGATGCAGGCCTACAACGCGGAATACAGCTACGTGGCGTTGTCGCAGCGCGGCTGGTTCAACACCTCCGGCTGGGCGACCAATCAACTTCTGCACATTCGTACCGATCTCAGCTCGCGCTGGTCGGTGCCGGGCTTTCTGGCGCCATACATTGGCGGGCCGCGGAGCAAACTGCTCGTTTGCCCGGCCGTGGCGCCTACGCTGCCGGTCGGTGCGATGCGTCTGTCGAACGGCTCGGCCATCAACTGGAATGAATCGCTGCAGCCGGTACAGGCCATTCCTCCCTCATCGTCGATCTGGGGTTACGGCACGTACCTCATGTTCTCGGGCGACCGCGGCAATGGCGTGACCGTCGCCAATCCGGGCGGCACCAACCCGCGGCGCAACGGCGTCGATTACTGGGAAGATGCCGCGATGACCATTCCGCTCAATGTGATCAATGTCCCGTATAACCTGAACACCGTTGAACCGGGCCAGGTGCTGGCGCAGGATCACCTGCAGCGCGACATCGTCAGCAACAAGTTCACGGGCAATCACACGCGCAACCCGGGTGGCAATTACCTGCCGGATACCGCCACTTTCACCAGCCGGTGGAACCTGAATTCGGGTTACTACATTGGCGACACGCTTTCGGAATTTGCCGGGGCCAATGTCCTGCTGGCGAATTATGCGGTGGAATGGCGCGCGGCTAACGACCTGCGGCCCGTGGTTGGCGGTGGATCTGCCGCGCCACAGTAGATGTACCTCGGTCTGAACAAGCCCAACTAATTGGTATGCTGCGTGCATGATGCTTCCGATGCGAGGTTCTCCATGGGTATGCGCCTTGCGAAAGTTTTCACCGCCGTTGCGATTTTACTTTTGGCGGCGGCGCTGTTTTCTTATTTCGGGCGCAAGCCCGATCTGCCGGGCAAAGACCAGCCGGCGATCGTGCATTTTTCTGACGGAACAACGCTGCACACAACGTGGGACCAGGTGTTCGCCCGCGCCCAGGAACGCACCGCGTGGTTTGCCCCGAACCCCGGCGGCGGGTGGATGTATAAGGCGGAGAATGGCGCTGTCGGCCATGTCTTGCCGCCCAGCGCGCCAGCGCCAGCACGGCGCAAGGCGGCCGCATCGCAGGCGCATTGAGGCATGTGCCAGACCCCATTCGGGGTACAGGGGCGGGTATCGCGGCGCGCTTGTTGCATGCGGATATTCCGCCAGCTCGGCAGCCGATGATTCACAGAGGCGATGTGCTGATTCTGGTCTTGACTACGGAGCAAAAGCTGCAACGATTGGGCAGCGTCTTGATCAGTGGGGGCAACCCATGTCATGGCTGCGAGAGGGTCGACGTGAGTAGCCACGCACTGAAGCCAAATATACCGCTGCCGGACAGTGCGGCGCTGCTGCAAGCGATCAGCGACAACACGGGCGATGTCATTTTTGCCAAGGACCGCGCGGGACGGATGACGTTCGCCAATCCCGCCACGCTGGCGATCATCGGCAAGCCCCTGGAAGAAGTGCTGGGCCGTACCGATATCGAGGTGCTGGCCGATGCCGAAGCCGCGCGCAAGGTGATGGCCAACGATGTCCGGATTATGGCAAGCGGACAGGCCGAGGACGTGGAGGAAGTGGTGCCGCTGCCTGACGGCACCCCACGCGTGTGGTTTTCGCGCAAGATTCCGTATCGCAATGAGCGCGGCGAAGTAATCGGCCTGCTGGGCGTGTCACGCGATATCACCGCGCGCAAGCAGGTGGAGGAACAGGCACGCCGAACCCGCGAGCAGCTTGAGCAGGTCATGAACAGCATCCATGACGGCCTGCTCGTGATGGATCGCGCGTGGCGTTACACGTATTTCAGCGAGCGCGCCGCACAGATCATGGGGGTGAAGCGCGAAGACATGATGGGGCGGGTGGTGTGGGACTTGTTTCCCGACGCGCGGCGGACGAAGTTCTTCGAGTTCTACCACAAGGCCGTGCAGACGCAGCAGCCGCAGCACTTTGAGGAGCGTTTCCCGGGGCCGCATGACCAATGGCTGGAATGCCACTGCTATCCCACGGCTGAGGGGTTGACGGTCTATTTCCATGATGTGAGCGCGCGCCGCAAAGCCGAAGAGGCCGCGGCTGACGCGCGGCGCCGCCTGGGCGCTGCCGTCATTGCCAACGAGATCGGCACGTTTGAGTGGGACGTGGTGAAGCAGCGGGCCTGGGGCGATGCCAATTTCGCACGCATGTTCGGCGTGAAGCTCGACCAGGATGGCGCCGCGTCGGTTGACGATTATCTTGCCGCCATTCACCCGGATGATCGCCCGCGGGCGCGTGACGCCATGGTGCGCACGATCGCGACCGGCGCCGACTACGACACGGAATATCGCGTGATTGGCACCGGCCAGCCGCGCTGGCTGCTGGTGCGAGCGAAGCCCGAGCGTGACGAACAGGGCCGCGTGCGGCGCTGCCTCGGCGTGGTGCTGGACATTACCGATCGCAGAGATGCCGAAGCGGCGCTCCGCGCCACCGAGAACCGCCACCATTCGGTGCTCGAGAATATGTCTGAGGGACTGCTCCTCTTTGATGCGGAGATGAACCTCATCTATCAGAACGCCGCGTCGCTGCGCATCCACGGGTTTGATCCGCGCGATCCCGGCCACATGACCAACAACGAAGTGCCGGCGACATGGCTCGCTTGGGAACTCGACGGCCGGCCGGTTTCGTTCGATGGTTGGCCCGTCTCGCGCGTCTTCCGCGGCGAGCGCTTCCAGGACCAGATCATGCGTGTGGTGCACGCGGAGACGAACTACGAGTTCTACGGCAGCTACAACGGCTCGCCGATTTATGCACCCGATGGCAAGATCGTGCTGGGCTTTATCACCGTGCGCGACATCACCGCGCAGGTGCGCGCCACAGAGGAAAAACGCCGCGCCGAAGACAAAGTCCGCGAGTCTGAAGAACGCTTCCGCGCGTTGGCTGACAACATCAGCCAGCTGGCGTGGATGACCGACGAGACCGGCTACATCGTGTGGTACAACCAGCGCTGGTATGACTACACCGGCACGACGTTTGAACAGATGAAGGGCTGGGGCTGGCAGGCCGTGCATCACCCCGACCACCTGCAGCGCGTGATCGAGCGCTACCGCCAGAGTCTCGACACTGGTGAAGTGTGGGAAGACACGTTCCCGCTGCGCGGCAAGGATGGCAGCTACCGCTGGTTTTTGTCGCGCGCGGTGCCCATTCGCGATGCGGCCGGCAAAGTGCTGCACTGGTTTGGCACCAACACCGACATTACTGAGCAGCGCGAAGCCAAGGAACGCGCCGAGGCCGCCAGCCAGGCCAAGGACCAGTTGCTGGCTATGGTCAGTCACGAGTTGCGCACGCCGCTCAATCCGATTCTCGCGATCACCAGTTATCTCCAGGAAAGCGACACCCTCCCGCCGGCGCTGCGCGAGGACATCGATATCATCCGCCGCAACATCGAACACGAGGCGCGGATCGTCGATGACTTGCTCAACGTCACCCGATTGTCGCGCGGCAAGGTCGCCCTGCAGCGCGAGACCGTGGACATGCACGCCCTCATCCGCACGGTGGTTGGGCAGTTTCAGCCGCAGATGACGGCCAAGGGTATCAGCCTTCTGGTGTCGCTGCAGGCGCGGCCACACCATGTGTGGGCCGATCCGGGACGGATGCAGCAGGTGCTGTCGAACCTCTTCGACAATGCCATGAAGTTTACGCCGGCCGGCGGCATGGTCACCGTGCGCACGACGATCGCGCAGGGGCGCGTGTGCGTGGCGGTGGTGGACACCGGCGTGGGCATCGACCCCGAGGTTTTGCCGCGGTTGTTCACACCGTTTGAGCAAGGCGAAAAAACCATTACGCGGCGTTTCGGCGGGCTGGGCCTGGGGTTGGTGATCATCAAGGGCATTATGGAGTTGCACGGCGGTAGCGTGCGGGTGCACAGCGATGGCCGCGGTCTTGGTTCGACGTTCGTGCTCGAACTGGACCCCGTGCCGGGCGTTGTCCGTGAGAATCCGCCGGTTGATAAGGAAGTGCCGCCAAGCAATGCGTGCCAGCGCATCCTGCTGGTGGAGGATCATCCGGACACGCTGCGCACGATGCGGCGCCTGCTTTGCGCGCTCGGCTACAGCGTTGTCAGCGCGGGCAACGTGGCGGAAGCCATGCGGATGGTCGATGCCGAAGAATTTGATGTGCTGGTCAGCGACATCGGCCTGCCCGACGGCTCCGGCCTGGACATCATGCGGGCGGTGAAGGATCGCCGCGGCAAGAAGGGCATCGCGCTCAGCGGCTTCGGCCACGACGAAGACATCCGCCGCAGCACCCAAGCGGGCTTTGCAGAGCACATCGTCAAGCCGGTCAACATCCAATACCTGGACGCGGCCTTGCGCCGTTTGCAGTGCTAGTGGTCCGCGGCGGCATCGAGGCAATGACCGGGCCTTGCCTGTTAACGCGGCTTGCTACGGTGTGATCTCCGGCAGAAGTGTGTCGCCGGCCTGGAGTTCTTCTTTGACCGCGAAGATGAGTGCACGGATGTACCAGAACTTCGTGGTCACAAAGAGTTTTTCCGCAATGAGCCTCTTGTTGTCTTCGTCCAGTTTGGAGCGAGAGAGGCACGTATACGCTTTGATGCTGTAACCTGAAAGGTCAGGAAAATCTTTGCGCAAGTCATCAATCTGATCGCGGTTCAGGTATGCGGCAATTCCCAGGAGATAGCCCTTGGTGATCTGCATCCGCTCGCGATCATCTCGGAAGACGTGGCGGAGTTGATAGTTGCACGAACCGCGAAGATCCTGTGTGTCTGTTTGCTTGCCGCCGATGATTCGCAGCACTGTGAGCAAGCGGTTCTCGGCCCAATACCCGCCACCATCGCACAGTCCGCGATCCAAACCTTCGCCGGTAAACACGAGTTTGAGCAGGGGATTGGCCTCTGCTTGCTTGCGCCACTTTTCGCCCACCGCATTGAAAGAATCGCTCGGGGCTTGTTCTTCGACATACTTCCGAACGATCTCGACGAAACACTGGCACGCCTGCCTCTTCTCGTTAGTAGGTTCTCCGAGCGTCGCGTGGATTTCCTTCTCGAGTATGGTGGTTGGAGCGTTTGCATCGAGATACGACTGCACCGCCCGCGCGAGTTCCTCCATGCGATTCAGGCTGGCAGCGGTGTTGTCGCCATAGCGACCAAATGGGGTTCGGTAGCAGCAGCCATCCCGCAAGGAGTAAAGGACAGCGTCGAGTCCCTCCACCCAGCGTTTGCAGTGAATCTCAAATCCCCAACCGGGCATGATTCCTGACACGTCCTGCACCCACACAGGAACGCCAGGCTTCTTGAGTTCCTTGTCGAGTTGCTGAACGCGATCGGCCAGCCACTTCTCATTGGCATCCTGTTTCCAGATATCATTTTCTTTCATGGCCGTTCCTCGCTGATAGAAGTACCTGATTCACGGAGGAGATGCGGCGTTTGCAGTGTTGGCCGGCGTAGCCGCTCGATCACGGCAGTTGCTTCTTCAATACAGCATAGTTCAGACTTGACCGACATGGTAATCACCGTCGTCTCTTCGCTGCTTCACGCCGCTCTCGCTCGATCTCGTCGATGATCTCCGCTGGAACCGGGAATGGTTGAAACGGCTCATAGTGGACAGCCATCTCGTCGAGATCGGCCCAATGTCCCAAAAGTGCTGCAGCGGCACACAATTCCGCGGCCTTCGCTGGAGTTACTTGCGATTGCCCCCAAGGTTGCGCAACGCCGGATTTCACAGCCCGCGTGCAAAGCTCCGGCACAATGTACTCCGTGTTACCCATCCACCCGGCGCAGTAGCAGGCCTCTGAAATGTCGCTCATCATCCGCCCAAGTTCCTGCAGAAGCTTCCAGCGATCATCTTCCATGTTTGCCTCCACATGATTGGATCGGGCGTCTTTGCCACAACGGCTTCACGCTTACCTCTCGTTCGTTCTATCTTCTTCATAGTGATGTGGATGTGGATGGTTTAGGCGCGTTGCGCCACCAGCGAAAGAAGCTTTAACGCAACGGATTCGCAGCGCGCCTGGCTGCCGCTCAGACCCATCGCATGAGTTTCGATCTGGTAAAGGTGGTCAGCGATCCGTGCTTTATCTGCACCGTGCCACAGCATTCCCGCGATCTTGGACGCGTACGAAACGTATTCGTCTTGCGCAAGGGGCTCGTCATTAACTCCGATGGGATCCCAATCTTGCAGAAGCACACGCTGAACCTGCTCCGTGAGCTGCTTCAAATGTTGCTTGGACGGGGGCATGAGTCACCTCTCTGACGAACCCTCTTGCTTCTTCATGATGAACAAATAATTGAACCCACGCAAAAAGTAGTTGCCTTCGATCGCTGCCGTGTGCCAGTGGTTGCGCTTCAACGTGCGGTTGTGCCGCACCACTGCGATGATGTCGATCGGCAGAAAGTGTTTACGCATGATGCTGAAGAGCTCAAAACCGATCGGCATGAACGGCTTGCCCTTCTTGAAACTGTCACTCACGTAAAGCGCCATATAGCGGCGGTTCTTCAGCACGCGGTGCAGCTCGGCGATCACCTGCGCCATCGCATCGTAATAGGCCTGACCGTTGCCGGCGCCGGCGTCGAGCTTGCCGATGCAGCGCGGATCATCCGAATAATCAACGTGCGTCGAGTACGGCGGATCGATGAACGCAAAATCGACCGACTCGTTTTTCAGCGGCAGCTTGCGCGCGTCGGCCTGTTTGATGTCATCACGCCGCGCGTGGCTCGCAAGGTCAAAGCCCAGCGGCTTGCGTTTGAGCTCATTGGCCACATCCATGGTCGTGCCGCTGCCGCACATCGGGTCCAGGATCGTATCGCCTTCGCGCGTGTAGCGTTGCAGCAATTGCCAAATCACCCACGCCGGCGTCGCGCCAATGTAGTCCTTATCCCCATGCGGCTCCCGGCCGTAGTCCTGCGACGGATACTCCCAGAGCGTGGTGGTGAAAATATGCAGCGGAGGTTTATGCATGAGTTCCAAAGTTAGAAGTTAGAAGTTAGGAGCTAGGAGTTAGAAGATCGGCGAACGGCGGTGGCGTAAGCTCGCAGCATGCGAGCGATTTCGTCCTGCTGGCGGAGGAGTTCAGATGTATCGGCAAGGCCCAGGTCCTTTGCCAACAGTAGATAATAGCGGCATTCGTTGAGTGAACCTTGTGCAATATTGTAGAAGCGGGCTTTGTCAGTGTGACCTTGCTTGCCAAAGCCTTCAGCGATGTTTGCTGGTACGGATACGGCCGCACGACGAAGTTGAGACGTCAGGCCAAAAAGTTCTTCTTTGGGGAAACGCTGTGTCAAGCGGTAAACCTGCAGTACCCAAGTGTGAGCGAGTTGCCAAACGCGCAGATCTTCGAAGCTGCGAGCAGGTGCTGCCATCTCCTAACTCCTAACTTCTGACTTCTCACTTCTCACTTCTCATTTCAAGTTCTTAAACTGCACCGCAATCGCCGGCGGCTTCGCTCGCACGTTCGCCATCACCGCCTGCAGGTCGTCAATCTTCGGGCCCACCACGCGGAGCGTTTCGCCCTGGATCTGGCAGCGCACCTTCAGCCCCAAATCCTGGATCTGCTTCTGCAGCGTCTTGGCCGTGTCGCGGTCAATGCCGCTCTTCAGCTTCACCACTTGCCGCACCGTGTTGTGCGTTGCGGCTTCAATCTTCTGCCGGTCCAGCGCCTTGGCGTCTACGCCGCGCTTGATCATCTTGCTCACCAGCACGGCAAGCACCGCCTCAAGATGCGGCTCGTTGTCGGCCGTCAGCGTGACGGCCTTTTCCTTCTTGTCCAACTCGCCCACAGCCGCCGCCGTGCCGCGGAAATCAAACCGCTGCACGATCTCCTTCTGCGCCTGCATGATCGCATTGTGCATCTCGTTGAGGTCAACTTCGCTGACGATATCGAACGAATGGTCCTGGGGCATGGTTTCTCCTTGAGTTTCGGCGTGTCGGAGTAGGGGAGTATCGGAGTGAAGTTGTCGGCAGAAACTCCGATACTCCGAAACTCCCCTACTCCGATACTGGTATCAGTGCGACGCATGGGCGCCGGCGCTGGGCGTGTGGCCGTGATGCTCATCCTCAAACAGCTGCGGCGACTTGGGCATCAGGTCCAGCCACTTGATCAACGGCCCGATGACCGCCGCCGCAATCACCAGCCACATCACCCCGAGCAGCACGCCCGGCAGCCAATGCAGCGACGTCGGCACCGCAATCGCCGGCTGCGTGCCCGCGACGGCATGGGGATCATGTGCACTCGACGCCACGGCCGGCGCGACCAGCGTTAACAACGCACCAATACAAACGAGGATCTTCATACCCAGCATGTTAAAGCCGCGCGCCGTGAAAGCCAATTGCCCTCGGTTCAGGTTCAACTCGAAACCTGGCTGCACGTTCAGCACGACCTGCCGCGGGAGTGGTACTGGTATGTCAACGAAACGGGATGAGTGAACTTCTTACCGCCGCCCGCACGGCGTACCCGCCCCAACGTGAATCACATCCCGATCGGTGACCACCAAGTCCATCGGCACATCGTGCTCTTCGGCAGGCACATGCGGCACGATCTGCTCGTGGAAACACAACGCACATCGCGAACCGCCAAAATCCTGCTGCGCCAGGAAGCGATCATAAAAACCGCGCCCACGGCCGACACGGAAGCCGCGCCGGTCAAACGCCAACCCCGGAATCACGATCATGTCGATCAGGTCCAGCGGCACCACCGTGCCATTGATCGGCTCACGAATATTGCCCCCCGGCCCCGCACGCCGCATCGACACGTCCAGCGACTTAATCTCCACCGGCTCCATGCGCCGCGATTCCCAATCGACCCGCGGCACCGCAATCGACTTCCCCTCCGCCCATGCCTTCAACGCCAGCGTCGACGTTTCAATTTCCGTCGGCATGGAAAGAAACAACATGATCATCTGTGCAGATTTGAATTCACGCGTGGAGGCAAGCTGCTGACAGGCCGCGAGTGAACGTTGATGACGGTCGTGCTCGCTCAAGCTTGCGAGAAACGCCCGCATATCCGTGCGAATCTGGATCTTGTTCAACATGACCCGTCACCTCGCCAGCCCCGCCCCATGCCACCATTTTTTCAGGTCGCGACCGCCATCGCGCCCGCCGGTTCAAAATGTCTTACCCCGAGGTCAACGCTAATTTAACGATAGCACCAAACTCGGAAAATGCTATCGGTATTCTTTTCATCGTGCAAAAACCGATGCAACCCTGCGATAATTATGTTTTTCACATAAGTGACTTTACTCGCTGGGTTTAGGTGGATCCGCTGAGGCAGGCATACCCGCGCCTTGGCGCAGTTTGTCCAAGTAGGCACGGAACTGCGCCTCCCGCCCGCGATTCGTGGGGGTGTAATAGCACTTCTCCACCCCCAAATAATCCTGCGCCACATACCCCTCCGGATGGTCGTGCGGATAGACGTAACCCTCGTGGCCAAGGCCCTTTGCGCCCGCATAATGGGCATCGCGCAAGTGCTTGGGCACCGGGATCGTCCGGCCCTGCTCCACATCCTCCATCGCCGCCGAAATCGCGTTGTTGCTGGCGTTGGATTTCGGGACGCACGCCATATAAATGACGGCCTGGGCTAGGGTTAAAGCGCACTCGGGAAGACCGATAAACTGGGTGATCTGGGCAGCGGCATTCGCCACCATAATCGCCCCGGGGTCGGCATTCCCGATATCCTCTGACGCCAAAATGCAGATCCGCCGGGCGATGAAACGCGGGTCTTCGCCGGCATGTAACATGTACGCCAGCCAGTAGATAGCCGCATCGGGATCACTGCCCCGCATGCTCTTGATGAACGCCGACGCCGCATCGTAATGCTGATCGCCCGTGCCATCATAAACCACAGCCTTGCGCTGGATAGACTCCTGCGCCACCTGCATGTCGATCACAATGGAGTTTCCCCCCACAGAGCCGAGCGGCTCCGCCGCCGGTCCTTCGTCACCTTCCGGCTTCTGGCTACCGGCTTCTGGCTTCGCCTCCGCCTCCGCTCCGCCAGAGAGCACGGCAATCTCCAGCGCAGTGAGGGCCCGCCGAGCGTCGCCATCGCACGTGGTCACCCAGTGGTTCACGGCCTCCTCGCGCAGGTCGAGGTTGAGCTTGCCAAAGCCGCGGTCGGGGTCTTTGGCGGCACGCCAGATCAGCTGCCGAATGTCCTCTTCACTCAACGGCTGAAACTGAAAAATCTGCGAGCGCGAGACGAGCGGCGCGTTGACGGCAAAGAACGGATTCTCCGTCGTGGCGCCGATGAGGATGATCAGGCCGGCCTCGACATCCGCGAGCAGCGCATCTTGCTGCGCTTTGTTAAAGCGATGGATCTCATCCAGGAACAGCACCGTGCGCGTGCCATTGTCTTCGAGGGTTTTCTTGGCGGCCGAGAGGGCATCGCGAAGTTCTTTGACGTTGCTGGCCGTGGCGTTGAGTTCGATGAAGTTGCACTTCGTATGCGTGGCAATCAGGTGGGCGAGCGTCGTCTTCCCCGTGCCCGGCGGGCCATAGAAGAGCAGCGAGGTGAGCCGGTCCGCGGTGATCATGCGGCGGAGGAGTTTGCCGGGGCCGAGGATATGGGTTTGGCCCGCGAACTCCTCGAGGGTGCGTGCGCGCATGCGAGCCGCCAGGGGTTTAGCAGCATCACGTTGTGCCGCGCGGCGTTGTGCGAAGAGATCGCTCATGCACCTGATTGTCGCGGGGCAGCCGCGGATTTCAACACGAAGCCACGCCGAACCCCCGCCACCTCAGGCCAACCACAGCGCAGAAAAGTTTAGCCGTCGATCGCACATCCACACGTTCGTCCGCGCGGGGAATTGCCGCATGCTTCCAAAAACCCCCGGCATTTGTGTATGGACCGGAGACATCGGTGACAGGTGTGCGGGGACATCGGTGACAGGTTGCATGTGATTACAACGGCGACGCGGAATCAGGATCCGGTTGGCCGCTGACGTTAAAGTCGCACACCTTCTGATG